>OLNI01001237.1_pt1 | contig 15057 bp, 12 predicted proteins | sample 1672921 | NCBI WGS metagenome assembly OLNI01 (sample SAMEA3136737, study PRJEB25190) | human gut metagenome | biome: human gut; feature: human-associated habitat; material: faeces | place: Austria | collected 2013 | reverse complement strand
GACAATATACCGATGAAGAGACTGGATTAATATATCTAAGAAACAGATATTATGATCCAAGTATAGGTAGATTTACTCAGGAAGATACATATTGGAATCCAGGTAATATGATATATGGAGATAGTGGAAATAATATGCCTTCCTATGAATCTATTGTACAAAGTGCAAATTTGTATGTGTATTGTACAAATGACCCTATTAATTATGATGATATTAATGGTTTAACTTTAACATTAATAGGCTCGGGTGAAGAAGTGGCGTTAATTTATAGTAATATAGAAAGATTAACTAATGATAAACTTGTGTTGCAACAAGTTGAAGGTACAAAATGTATATGAGGTGCATCGTTTAGAGCATGGATATGGTGATTTATCAATAGGCACTGAATTAGTTGGTCGTATAATTGATAATAATGCATATGATTGTAAAATATTATTTAATTATGCTATGGGAAATAATTCAGGAACTGATCCTGAAAATAATTATGCCTATATGTGGTACGATGATAATAATGTTGCACATTCTAATGAAGGTTGTGGAGCCGTGATACAATTAGGATATGATACACCAAGTCCTTGGGTAGAAAGCGGTGAATACATGGAACAGGAGAAGATGCCGTTGTATATAGCGATTGGACATGAAATGATACATGCGTTAAGAATAATGGGGGGAAACTTTAAAGATCCTGATTATTATTATGATTATTCTAATCAAACTGCTTATGAAGAATATGAAACTTCAGGAATATCATATTATGATTCAAATGGTAATTTTGTAGATTGTGGACAATGGCATATATCTGAAAATGCGTTAAGGCGCGAACATCGGTATAGAGGTGAACCGGGGTGTAGACGTAGAGTGAGGTATAATTTATGAGAAAAATTTTTATTGGGTTATTGTTATTAATAATTATTATTAGCGTCATAGGTGTATCCTGGTTATATCCAGTATCAGAAATATCAGGTTATATAAAATGTCAAGAAATATTTTACTTTGATATTCATTCTAATGGTGATGTGGATTATTATATAGGTTATTATAATATTATGACTAAAGGTTCTGAAAATGCTGACTTAGCAAAAGAAAATATACATATGAAAAAGAAATTGACTTTAAAACAAAAATATGATATTAACAAATGTGTTAAAAAAATAATAGGAAATGATACAAAAGATAAAGAGAAAGAAGTAAACGGTGGGGGAGTTAGTATGTGTGTTAAAATAAATGACATATGTTATTATTCTGATATGTATATATTTGGTTCTAAATATGATATTAGTAATCACATATTTAAGTATTCAAATTGGGAACCTCAAAGTACGGCAGAAAAAACAAACCCTAATGTGTTGGATTTGTGTATGACTATGTGGATTTTAAAACCTGAGGAATTGTCTCAATTATGGAATTTCGATTGGAACAATATTCCTCCAAAGGAGTTTAATCAACGGAATTATAAGATTTATTTAAAAGAATGGCGAGATGAGTGGGAAAAAGCCACTAAAGGTATTGTTGATGAAATATTATAAGTTATAATATACAGAGTTTGTTAAGACAGCATCATTTTAGTATGATGCTGTCAGTAGTTTAGAATTAGGAACAGGAACGAACAGTAAACGGAGTAAGCACAGGGCAAATATGGAGCAACGGAAACGTAATAGCCGAATACGTAACAAGAGGAACAAAGTCGTATATACGAGGAGCCGGAGGAGAAATAGTAAAGACAAAGGATAGAGCAAATAACAACAGATACTTATCATATAACGCCCACGGAGACATAACAAACATAATAGAAAAGAATGCGGAAAGTACATCATTTGCAGTAACGGCAGCATATGAATACGATGCATTCGGAGGCTTGGTAACAGGAACAGGCGGAGGAGAAGCAGAAAGCAACGCATTCAGATACAACGGACAATATACCGATGAAGAGACTGGATTAATATATCTAAGAAACAGATATTATGACCTAAGTATAGGTAGATTTACTCAGGAAGACCCCGTTCAAGATGGTATGAATTGGTATGTATATTGTGGAAATGATCCTGTTAGGTGTTGATAGAGATACAATAGAGAAAATGGCTTAAAACGGCGTAAAATCAGCATTTATAAAGGTGTTTTGTTAATTGAATAATATTGCTGAAACGGTATTTTTGATTATTTTAATCGGAAATGCTGTTTTTTTATGCCTTAAATTCTATTGTATGGAGGTCAAACAACCGAATGAAACCAAAAAACAATAAGCAGCTATGCCCGACCTGCAAGACCGGGCAGGACACATTTCTGCTGGACAACAGGAATCCGTTTTGCCCGTATCTGCATTGCCATAATGGGAAAACCTGTTCGGCATATGAACCGCTTGAAAATACGGACGGAGGAAATGACAGTGATAGCTGCAATCGTTAGCTTTATTGCCGGAGCAGTATTCGGCGTAATGATTATGTGTACCTGCATAGCCGCAGGACGCGCAGACAGAGAAAATAACACAAAGTAAAAGCGTTGGGACATGAAAACCCTGACGCTTTTTTCATTTCACGGAAAGGGGGATATTTATGGCGGTTTTCAGAATCAACAAAACCCGCGACTATACCGTAATGAGCAACCACCATTTACGGAATACTTCGCTGTCCTTAAAGGCAAAAGGGCTTTTGTCCCTTATGCTGTCCCTGCCGGATAATTGGGACTACACCACCAAAGGGCTGGCGTCAATCTGCAAGGACGGCATAGACAGCATATGCAGCGCGGTTAAGGAATTGGAGCAGCACGGATATATTGTCCGTGAGCGCGTGCGGAATGACAAGGGGCAGCTTACCACGATTGAATATACCATTTTGGAGCAGCCTGAAACGGCTTTGCCTGAACAGGAAAAACCTAAACGGGAAAATCCAGTCTTGGATAACCCAGTCTTGGGAAAACCTGAGCAGGAAAACCCCGCACAATTAAATACTAATATATCAAATAAAGATTTATTAAATACAGATGAATCAACTACTTATCCTATCAAATCTCATCAAAAAGAGGGCCGGGCCGCCCAAAAGCGCGGCAGGGATAAGATGGGATATGATGAGATGGACGCATACAGGGATTTAATCAAAGAGAACATCGAGTATGACATTTTAACGGTCAAGCTGAAACAGAATATTTCCATGCTTGATGAAATTGTTGACCTCTTGACCGAAACGGTATGTACGAACAAAGACAGCTTGGTAATTGCCGGGGACGTTTATCCGGCAGCGGTAGTAAAATCAAAACTGCTGAAGCTGGACGCCGGTCATATCGAGTATGTGATTGACTGTATGAAATCCAACACCACGGAGGTGCGCAATATTAAAAAATATCTGCTTGCGGCGCTGTTCAACGCGCCCTCCACCATGGACAGCTACTATACCGCGCGGGTGAACCATGATTTATACGGCCATGAATAAATCCATATACAGGCAGTACAGGCCGCCTTGACTGGCGGCATTTTGTTTGAAAAGCGCTTTTTGAAAAAATGAATTTTAACAAGGAGGAACATGAAAAAATGAAAACCAGAAACAAGACAAAATCTATTTTGTCAGCGCTGCTTGCGGCGGTTTTAATGTTCGGCAGCGCGCCGCAGGTGACATTCGCCGCACAGTCGAGCGAATACACCGATCCTGCGGATAATTGGCTCAAGGCCAACGGACGCACCAACGAGCTTGACGCAAACGCCACAACCACCTATGAAACCGGGTACTGTACCGTGTGCGAACGCGACACGCTGGGGCTTACCTACCGTGTGCCGGAATATACCAAATCCGGCGAAACGGCCTTAAACCGCGGCGTCAAATATTCCGACGGCACCCTGATTGACGGCAGCGGCACGGGCAACTTGGACGATGGGACGCCCGGCGTGGACGCATTTTTTACGGGGTATCACTTCACAAAATCCGTATGCCAGACCTGTGGGACACTCAACAGCATTGAGGGGCCGGACATTTACAGTTTTAACAAGAATGTCTACTCCCTCTATTCCTGCGATAACAACTTCTTTGTGGATTTCGACAATACCGAATATATCCCGTATAACGACGATTACCACACCACCATTTTGAAAAAGGGCAAGTATTGCCAGTTCTGCAAAGGGACGCAGGCAAGGGCGAGTGAAAGTCAGGAACGCCACAACTTCACTGAAACGGTGGACGCACAGCTTGGCAACAGCCGCTTTTACGTTGCGGAAAATTGCGAGGATTGTGACTACGAAACCAGCGAATATGTGGCTGCCAAAAGCGTGGTGGCAAGCTATTACGGCGAGGCGGACGGCAGGGCGCATACCGTTACCGTATCGGATTTGTCGGATAACGGCGTACATACATCAATCCGTTATGGGAAGTCAGCCGGAAACTGTAACCAGACTTCCGCGCCCAACTACACCGAAGCGGGGTACTATCCCGTGTATTACGAGATAGATTACGAGTATGACGGCGAAAACATGGTGGAAAACGGTGTTAGCTATGTTTGGCTGTTAGAGAGCAGCGCCGACAATGACAGCGAAAGCGGCAGCAGTGTTAATACGCCCCACGTCCACGATTACCGTTACGTCGAAACCGTCCCTCCCTCCTGCACCGACTTAGGGTTTGAACGCTGGCAGTGCGACGGCTGCGGAAGATTGGAAAAACGCAACTACACCCCGGCCGGCGGGCATGACTACGAGGACATAACAATTCGCGAGGCAACATGTAAACAGGGCGGCCTTGTGCTTACCATGTGTAAAAACTGCGGGGACTTCCACGAAACCACCACACCGACAGGCGAACATAAGTATCAAACGACTGTCCACAACCCCACTTGCCGGGAAGTCGGCTACACCGAGCACACCTGTGAGGTTTGCGGCGATACGTATATTACCGATATGACCGCTTTAATTTCCCACGCTTATGAACGCATTACCAAAGCGCCGACCTGTACAGAACAGGGCTATACCACTTCAACCTGTACCATGTGCGGCGCAAGCTATGTGTCCGATTACACCGAGCCGACAGGCCATAGCTGGGACGAGGGCACCGAGGTCACAAGCCCCACTTGCACGGGGGAAGGTGTAATTGAATACCATTGCCAGAATGAAGGCTGCAACGAAAAGATGATTAAGGCGGAATCCGCAACGGGCCATACCCCCGGCGCGGCGGCAACCTGTACCCAGCCACAAATTTGTACTGTATGTGAAACAGTGCTTGCGCTTCCAACAGGACACCATTACGAAACGGAAGTGATTGCCCCAACCTGTGCGGCCATGGGTTACACTATATATACCTGTGCCGACTGCGGCGACAGCTACACAGCGGATTACACGGATAAGGCAGAACACAGTTATACGGCAAATGTAACCGCGCCGACCTGTACGGAGCACGGATTTACGACTTTCACCTGTTCTGTTTGCGGGGAAAGCTATATCAGCGATTACACCGAAAAATTACCGCACGATTATGACGCGGTTATCACACCGCCGACCTGTACGGCCATGGGCTTTACCACCTATACTTGTACGGTATGCGGCGATAGCTATATCGGCGATTATACGGATATGACCGAACATAATTACAGCCAGCAAGTAATACCCCCAACCTGTACCGAACACGGTTACACAGTCTATACCTGTCCCGACTGCGGCAAAGAGTATATCGGGGATATTACCGAGTGCCAGCAGCACCATTACACCGAAACGGTTACGCCGCCTACCTGTACCGAAATGGGCTATACCACTTACACCTGTGAAACCTGCGGCGATACCTATAAGGATAACTACACCGACAAACTCCCGCACGATTATGAAACGGCTGTTACAGAGCCGACCTGTACCGAGCACGGCTTTACGACCTACACTTGTAAAGTTTGCGGCGACAGCTATACCAGCGACTATACCGAAGCGGCCGGACACAAGCCGTCTGAATGGATTGTTGACGTCCCGGCAACCATTGAGCAGGCCGGGCAAAAGCATATCGAGTGTACCGTTTGCGGTGCGGTTTTGCAGACGGTAGAAATCCCCCAGCTTGTGGACACCGACCACTCGGACGAGGACGGCGATGCGGAAGTCGGCGATTATTCAATCATTTTGACCGATGAAAGCGGAAAACCTGTCTTTGACAGCGAAATCACCATTGACAAGAACGACAACGTAACCATCAAGCTGCCGGAGGGCAGATTATTAGATTACGCCGACCGGACGACGGTCACTGTTTTCTACACCGATACACAAGCACCGAAAGAGGGCTTGCAGATTTTCATTTATGACAGCAACAGCAACGCCGCAACCGGAGCAACCGACGCAAATGGACAGCTCACCGTACCAAATAACCAGAGCAGTACGGGCGACGATAACGGCACAATCGGCACGGACGACGGCGAAGAAAAGAAAACGTATGTTGTAACAGTAACCGACAAGACGAATGTTGTGATCCCCAACTGCGATATTTACATCGGTGAAAGTAATAACCTTGTTGTAGATTTACCGGACGGCGTAAAACCCACACAGGAAAATCCGGTGATTATCACCGTAACCGACCAGAACGGCAATACGCAAGCAGGCGTAACCGTGATTGCAATCGGCGACGCGGATTATATGGAAAAGGGCGTAACCGATATTTACGGAAAAGTCACTTTGCCTATCACAAACGAGGGCTATACCGACGAGAATGGCAAAGTCAATGTAAGCGGTATCAATGTGATTGTGAATGACGAATTAGGGTTTATCCAAAATGCGTATGTGGTCTGCAATGAGGACGGCAGCATTGCGGTAACATTGCCGGAGGATAAAACAATCAGCCACGCCAACCGCATTACTGTAACTGTGCTGGATTCTATGGGCAACCCGATGAATGGCATAAATGTTACTGTCAAAGATATTGCGGAAACGTCCTATACAGGAACAACGGATGAAACCGGGAAAATGGTCGTACCGACTTTATCCGAGGACTACACCGACAGCGAGGGCAAAGGCGTTGTGAATGGTTACAATGTCCTTGTAACAGACGAAACAAAGCCGATTGAAAACGCTTTTATCACGATTGCAAACGGTAAACTCAATGTAAAACTGCCTGAAAGTGTATTGATTGAGATTGAAAACCGTATCACAGTAACCGTAACGGACAGCGAAAGCGCACCCGTCAAGGATATGCCGGTTACGGTGGCTGACAGCACCGAAAAATCCGAGAGCAACTTAACCGACGAGAACGGAAAAGCGACTGTACCGCCGACAAACATTGATTATACCGACGTCAATGGCTATGCCGAGGTGGACGGCTATGCGGTTACAGTCCAGAACGAAACGGGATTTATTGAAAAGGCATTTGTTACCCTTTCCACTACCCAGAGCGAGCCGGACGAAAATGGCAACGTGACCGAGAGCGAAAGCATTTCCGTAGAGCTTCCCGAAAATATCAAGGTGGACGATTACAACAACCGTGTGACGGTAACGGTTTTGAACAAGGCAGACAATACGCCGGTTGATGGTATGCCGATAACCATAACCGAGACGGCAGCGCAAACCGGACAGCCGGAGGAAACGCCAGACACAAGTACACCGGAAGAAAGCCCTGCGCCGACAGAGGAACCGGAAACAACTGAAGAACCGGAGGCAACTGAAACGCCGGAAAGCACGGCAGAAACGGAACAGCCGGAAGAAACACCGGAGCCGTCAGAGCCGGAGCCGCAGAAGTCTGCAAATGGTATCACAGATCAAAACGGCAAGGTGACTGTACCGCCGTTGAATGAGGACGTAACAGGCGATAATGGCGACGGGGATATTACCGAAACCAAACCCGGCGAGGACACGGACGGGGACGGTACACCGGACACAGAGGAAACCGAAACCGCCTATACCGTAACGGTATCGAACAAAGACGGCAATATCGCAAATGCCCTTGTCAAAATTGAGGACGGCAAAGTGACCGTTACCCTGCCCGACACGCACACGCTCACAACCTCTAACCAGACAACCGTAACCGTCAAGGACAAAGACGGCAATCCGGTCAAAGGCGTATCTGTTACAATCAAAGATAAGACAACCGAAAAATCCGGTACAACAAATTCCAGCGGTCAGGTAACGCTGCCCGTGAAATCTTCCGGCGGCGGTGGCGGCTCGATCTCCGGCGGTGGCGGTGGCGGCGGATTCGTCAGCAGTATCAATTCCGTCAATGTGAAAGTGACCGATAAGGACGGCAAAACCGTTTCCGTTTCCAAATCCACGGGCACGAACAAAGTAACTCTTACGCTGCCTGCGGGTAAGACTTTAGAGGACGGGAATTGGTACACAATCACCGTCACCGACAGAAACGGCAAGGCAAAGGCAGATTACACCGTCATTTTGAAAGACAGGGGAAACAACGAGGTCACAGGCAAAACCGACAAAGACGGCGTTATCATACTTCCGGCAACAGAGCATAAATCATACATTGTCGGCTATGAGGACGGCACATTCCGTCCCGACAGCGATATGACGCGCGCCGAGGCCGCGGCGATCTTTGCACGGCTCATTTCAGAGGAAAAGGGCGAACAAGTCAGCGGCAAGGCAACCTTCAGCGACGTGTCAGGCAGCGATTGGTATGCGCCGGAACTTGGCTATTTGGAAAAGTACGACATTATCAAAGGCTACGAGGACGGTACTTTCCGGCCGGACACACCTGTCACCCGCGCCGAATTTACGGCTATGACGGTACGTTACTATGACCTGTTTAACGAGGTGAAATATCCAGCCAACACAACAAAATACACCGATGTAAACGGCAGCGATTGGGCGGTCAAGGATATTTCCTTTGCCACTTCTGAAAAATGGCTCAACGGATATGCAGACGGTACATTCAAGGGCGACAGCAATATCACCCGTGCCGAGGTTGTAACCGTCATCAACCGCGCGACGGGACGGACGGCAGATGAAGATTACATTAACAACAACTTATCTGTACTCAACAAGTTTACCGACCTGAAAAACAATTCCCATTGGGGATATTACGCCATTATGGAGGCAGCCAATACCCATATGGCGGTCAGCAATCCCGAAAATGAAATTTGGGTGAAGTAATCCGATAAAAATTGTAAATATGCAATGGGGGGCGGCAAAGATACGCCGCCCCTCTTTGCGCTTGAAAGGGGGAATTGCCTATTCAGGAGGAAGTAACGCAAAAAACGATTGCCTTGGTTGTTTCCGCAACGAAAATGACAAGCCGCGTGCTTGCACAGGCCATGCAGATATATTTGCAGAGCCGCAATAATAAGTCGCATGAGATACCGAAAGGGAAACAGAGCTTGGCGGATTTGGAAAAGCAGAACGCGGCGCTTTCCAACATTGAAATCACCAACAAAAACATCGGTGTCTTTACCCGCACGGCAAAGAAATATGAGATAGACTTTGCCCTAAAGAAAGATCGAACCAAAGACCCGCCCCTCTACTATGTGTTTTTCAAAGGGCGGGACGAGGAACGTATTTCCATGGCGTTTAACGAGTATTCGCAGAAAATCCTGAAACGCAAAGAGAAAAAGTCTGTCCGGGAAGAATTGAAACAGGAAAAAGCGGCTGAAAAAGCACAGGACCGCCGGCGCGAAAAAGTCAAGGTACAGGACAGGGGCGTGGAATTATGAAGATAGATAAAAAAGTGATCCTCTCCAACCTCCCCTTCCTCTTTATCTTCTGGATCGCGGATAAGCTGGCGTATATGTGCAGGATAACCGAGGGAAACAAAATATTTGCCCTTGTCAAGGGGGTATCAGAGCTGTTCAAAGCGCCGGTACTCTCTTTTCATATTATGGATTTATCAATAGGCGTATTAGGTGTTATTGCAGTCAAGGGTATTTTGTATGTACGAAGCAAAAATGTAAAGAAATACCGCAAAGGCGCGGAGTACGGTTCCGCCCGATGGGGCACGGCGGCGGACATCAAGCCGTATATGGATAAGGATTTCAAGAACAATATCCTGCTGACAAACACCGAATGGCTCACCATGAACAGCCGTCCGAAAATAGCAAAGTACGCGCGGAACAAAAATGTGCTGGTAATCGGCGGCAGCGGTTCAGGCAAGACAAGGTTTTTCGTCAAACCCCAGCTTATGCAGCTTCATTCTTCATATGTGGTTACCGATCCGAAAGGCAGTATCTTAGTCGAGTGCGGCAGGTTGCTGGAACGGGCGGGCTACCGCATTAAGGTACTCAATACAATAAACTTCAAAAAGAGTATGCACTACAACCCACTTGCCTACATTCAGTCTGAAAAGGATATTTTGAAACTGGTAAACGTGCTGATTGAAAATACCAAAGGCGAGGGCGAAAAGTCAAACGAGGATTTCTGGATAAAATCGGAAAGGCTTCTTTACTCGGCATATATCGGCTATATCTGGTACGAAGCGCCGGAGGAAGAAAAGAACTTCATTACCCTTTTGGATATGATAAACGCTTCCGAAGCGCGGGAGGACGACGAGAATTTCAAAAGCCCGGTGGATATGCTCTTTGAACGCCTGGCGGAAAGGGAACCGGAGCATTTCGCCGTCAAGCAATACCGCAAATTCAAATTAGCGGCGGGCAAAACTCTGAAATCGATTTTGGTTAGCTGCGGCGCGAGGCTTGCGCCGTTTGACATAAAGGAACTCAGGGACTTAATGGAATATGACGAATTGGAGCTTGATACCTTAGGCGACAGGAAAACGGCGTTTTTCGTTATCATCTCCGATACGGACGCCACTTTTAACTTTGTTGTCGCCATGATGTATTCACAGCTTTTCAATCTGCTTTGCGATAAGGCGGATAACGAATACGGAGGCAGGCTGCCGGTACACGTGCGCTGCCTTTTGGACGAGTTTTCAAATATCGGCAAAATCCCGAATTTTGAAAAGCTGATCGCTACTATACGCAGCCGGGAAATTTCCGCGTGCATTATCTTGCAGGCGCAAAGCCAGCTAAAGGCCATTTACAAAGACAACGCCGACACCATAACCGGGAATTGCGACAGCACTTTGTTTTTAGGCGGCAAGGAAAAGACGACGCTAAAAGAATTGTCCGAGGTGTTAGGCAAGGAAACCATCGACCTATATAATACTTCCGAAACGCGGAGCAACCAGAACTCCTACGGCCTTTCCTATCAGAAGTTAGGGAAAGCACTTATGAGTGAGGACGAATTAGCTGTTATGGACGGCGGGAAATGTATTTTACAGCTTAGGGGCGTGCGGCCGTTTTTATCGGATAAGTACGATATAACCCGGCACCCCAATTACAAGTATTTATCCGACTACGACAAGAAAAACACGTTTGATATAGAGAAATATCTGAAACGCAGGAAACCGATTGTATCAAAGCATGAGGTTTTCGACTATTACAAAATCGACTTGCCGCAGGAGGCGGCAGGAAAACAGGAAAAGGAGGAATTTTAATATGCAATTTTTCGGTGAAGCAGTAAATGTGCTGCAAACCTTGGTAATCGCCCTCGGCGCAGGGCTTTGCGTCTGGGGCGGCATTAACCTAATGGAGGGGTACGGGAACGACAATCCTGGTGCAAAATCACAAGGTATCAAGCAACTCATGGCCGGCGGCGGGGTCGTGGTGATTGGTACTACCCTTATCCCGTTACTATCAGGGCTGTTCTAACTGATGGACAGTATATTTGAAAGAATCACACAGGCGATCAACGAGTTTTTAATTTCCCTTATCGAGGGAAGCCTCAGCACCATGTTTAACGACGTCAACGAAAAGGTTGGGACGATTGCAGCAGAAGTAGGCAAAACGCCCCAGCAGTGGAACGCCAGCGTGTTTTCCATTATTCAGACGCTTTCGGAAAACGTGGTGCTCCCCATTGCGGGGCTTATCATCACATTTGTATTGTGCTATGAACTTATCACCATGATAACCGAGAAAAACAATCTGCATGACGTAGATACATTTATGTTTTTCAAGTACATCTTTAAGGCGTGCGTTGCGGTATTTATCGCAACGCATACCTTTGATATTATCATGGCGGTATTCGATTTGGGGCAGTATGTGGTGCGGCAGAGCGCCGGGGTGATCGGCGCGAACACGAACATAGATATATCCGCTGCCCTTGTGGATATGCGGACAACGCTGGAGGCAATGGGGACGGGTGAACTTGTCCTCTTAATGCTTGAAACAGCGCTCGTCAGCCTGTGTATGAAAATCCTGTCGGTATGTATCACCGTCGTTATCTTCGGCAGGATGATTGAAATTTACATTTACAGCTCGGTAGGAGCGATCCCGTTCGCCACTATGACAAACCGCGAATGGGGACAGATAGGAAATAACTATTTAAGAGGGCTTGTGGCTCTTGGCTTTCAGGGATTTTTTATTATGGTATGCGTCGGCATTTACGCCGCATTGGTAAACGGTTTTACCGTTACCACCGATATTCACGCGACCATATTTTCTATTGCGGCCTATACCGTGGTACTGTGCTTTACCCTGTTTAAGACCGGAAGTATCTCAAAGTCCATATTTAATGCACACTAAAAACGATTGATAATTGACGATGGACAATTGACAATGATTAAGGCTGAAAGGAGTTTTACGGATGTGAAAAAATATGCAATTATCTACGCCGATCCTCCGTGGAAGTATCAGGGCGGAAAGGTCAGGGGCGCGGGGGTCAACCATTACCCCGTTATCCCACTTGACGAACTGTGCGACCTGCCCGTATCAAAATTTGCGGCGGAAAACTGCACGCTGTTTTTATGGGTGACCTTCCCGAAGCTGGAGGAATGCTTTGAGGTTATCAAGGCATGGGGCTTTGTATATAAAACAGTTGCGTTTGTCTGGATAAAGCAGACAAGGAAAAGCGGCGGCTGGTTTATGGGCTGCGGGCATTGGACGCGTGCAAACGCGGAAATCTGCCTGCTTGCCACCAAAGGACGGCCGCAGAGGTTATCTAAAAGCGTGCGCCAGCTTATCGTCTCGCCCGTGGAGCAGCACAGCAAAAAACCGGACGTTGTGCGGGATAGGATTGTAGAGCTCGTGGGCGACCTGCCCCGCCTTGAACTGTTTGCACGGCAAAAGGCGGCGGGCTGGGACGTTTGGGGCAACGAGGTATTAAATGATATTTGGATTGAGTAAAGGAGTGAAACTATTGAATAAATCGTATGTGCCGGTATACCCGTATTCTTTGGAGGAAGCGCAAAGGAACGGCGAGACGGATTTATATAAACAATCACATAATGAAAATATCGCCTGTGCGCAGGCAATCAGGGCGGGTATATCAGAAAATTTTGACGGTTACCGGCTGAACACGGATTTTTTGAAAGACGTTATCAAGGAACACGGCTATGACCGCACGATGTATGTGCTGGCAAATACCATACAGCATTTTGATTATGACGGGAGGATTTCAAGGGATAACAAGGAATGGGCAAAAACATTCTTTATCCCCGAAAACAGGTTGCACGGATATAACCTGAACACCGCGTTTATCATTGACAATCCCGGGCTTGTAAATCTGGTAACGGATCAGGCGCGGCGGGAGTATGCAAAGCTGGGTTTATGGAACAGTGGACACTGCATACCGCCGGACGGCCTTGATTTTGAAAATAAGATTATGGTATTAAATCCGTTTGGAATAAAAGACGAATACAAAACACCGTACTGCCAGCTATTTTACGCGCAAGGCGGGTTTGGGTGTTCGCCTACGGCAAGGGGACGGCAGGTGTACGGACGTTTCCTCGCAGACGGGGAATATACGCATTTTGAGCGTTCCCGCTTTTTGGGACAGCTAAAGCCGGAGCTTGTACCCGGTTGGGCGAAAGAAGAGGTCAGGGAGTTTGAAAAGCCGTCTGTCAAAAAGCAGCTTGCCGAACTTCCCAAACAGACGGAGCCAAAACAAAAAAATATAGATAAGGGGGCGAGGTAATTATGCCGTATGTACCTGTACCGAAAGACTTAAACACGGTCAAGACAAAGGTTGCATTTAACCTGACAAAACGACAGCTTATCTGCTTTTCCCTCGCGGCGGCTGTGGGCGTCCCGGTGTACTTCCTGACAAGAGGGCTGCTTGGAACAACGGGCGCCGTTCTGGTTTTATTGGTGTGTGCGCTGCCCTTTTTCCTCTTTGCCCTCTATGAGAAGAACGGGCAGCCGCTTGAGAAAATTTTGAAGCACTATATTGATACAAAATACCGCCGCCCAAAGGTGCGGCCGTATGTGACGAATAATATCTATTCGGCAATCGGAAAACAAATTTTATTGGAACAGGAGGTTGATAGAATTGCCGGAAACAAAAAAGAAAACCGCCCTGCCGAAAGACAAACCGCTGACGGCAAGGCAGCGCAGGCAGATCGCCGACGCGGTTAAGAAAGCGAAAATGCAGGGCAAAATCGCCATGAGCGCGCAGGACACAATTCCCTACAAGGAAATACGGCCGGACGGCATTTGCCGTGTAACCGACCGCTTTTACACAAAGACCGTACAATTCTTGGATATTAACTATCAGTTGGCGCGCAATGAGGACAAAAACATCATCTTTGAAAATTACTGCGATTTCCTCAACTACTTTGATACGTCTATTTCTGTCCAGCTTTCATTTCTGAATCAGACCATGGATATTTCAGAGTATGAAAAGGCGATTGACATTAAATCCCGTGACGACGAATTTAACGACATCCGGGAAGAATATACCGAAATGCTGAAAGGCCAGCTTGCGCGGGGGAACAATGGCATTGTACGGAAGAAATATATTACGTTCGGGATTGAAGCTGACAATATCCAAAACGCAAAGCAGCGGTTGGAACGTATCGAGGCGGACATCTTAAATAATTTCAAAGTATTAGGGGTGCGGGCCTTCCCATTAAGCGGCATTGAACGGCTGGAGCTATTGCATAACTGTTTTAACGGGGACGGCAGTAAGCTCAACTTTTCGTGGAACCTGATTGCAAAGACGGGGCTTACCACAAAGGATTTTATCGCCCCGACTTCCTTTGATTTTTCGGACGGCCGGACTTTCAGAATGGGGAACACCATCGGCGCGGTATCATTTTTACATATCCTCGCGCCGGAGCTCACCGACGAGCTTTTGAAAAACTTTCTGGATATACAGTCAAGCCTTGCGGTCAATATCCATATTAAAAG
>OLNI01001220.1_pt1 | contig 15296 bp, 15 predicted proteins | sample 1672921 | NCBI WGS metagenome assembly OLNI01 (sample SAMEA3136737, study PRJEB25190) | human gut metagenome | biome: human gut; feature: human-associated habitat; material: faeces | place: Austria | collected 2013 | reverse complement strand
AGCCATTAACATTTCGGCCGGTAAAGAGAAAACCGGAATTGGAAAAGCGATTTATGGAGAGTCGAATCATGGAAAGTCGAATTATGGAAAGTCGAACCATGGGAAATCGGTTCAGGGGGACACGGAACAGCTGGTCCGGACAGGAAGAACTGGACAGTGAAAGAAACAGATATGGGGAAAGACTGCGCGATAAAACAGAACTGACGGAAGAAGCAGAAGCGGCAGAAGAAACAGAAATGAAAGGACAGCTAGTGCAAAAGTCTCAGACGGCACGCTGGGAGGAAGCTGTGAGACATGTTCTTTTGTTTCTTCCGGAAGTGCTGGTTTATATGGGCAGTTTTTTGTCGTTTTTGGGAAATGAAGTGCTGACGGAAGTTTGCGGGATTCTGGAATTTTATGGAAGAGAAAACGCTGTGAGAAGACAGTGGGAGAGAGAAGAAAAGGAAGAGAAGAAAGAAAATCTGGAAGGAAAGCAGAGAAACAGTAAAAACAGGACAGCTCTGGATATACAGAAAGAGGAAACGATGGACTGGGATACGGCGTTTGCCATGCTGCGGGAGTTTTATGAAGAAAGATGGGACTATTTGAATGGGTGTCCGAGAAATGAAAAAGCGTGGGATGAGGCAGGGGAACTGCAGTGCAAAATATACGTATCGAAAAAGCGGGGGCTGGATCGGGATCAAAGGATGGAAGTGCTGAAGTTGTATGAGACGATGGAGGACAGGAAAGTAAGGGAGGCGGTGAGGGTGATTTGCGGATAGAAGTGAAAAGGGAAACGGTTGAAGCCAGGTGCAGGCCTGATACTGTAGAAAAAGAAGACGGAAAATTGGGACAATTTTTTTGTGCAAAATATGTATAAAAAGCGAAAAATAGTTAAAAAATAGAAGCTTTTTGCATAAAAAATATATGCTGAAATATGTACAGTAACAAAAACACATGGTATAATGAACGTTAATGAGTGGAATGTGATTACACATTCAGTGTGTGCTGAAAAAAGAAAGAATAAATAAGGCACCAGGAAAAAATAAAGAATTGCGAAAGGAACGGAAAAATGAGTGAGGAAAATATGATTTCAAATGATGAAGGCAATACTCAAAAGAATGAGGGAGTGGTAGAAAAAGTAATTAAAATATTTGAGAAGGGATGGAACAAACAGGTTATTTTGTATGGCCCTCCAGGAACAAGCAAAACGTATTCGGCAACTATTATTGCGGCAAGGTTTTTGGCAGGAAGTGACAGGTGGGATGAGGAAAAGCAACTTGAGGAAAATTCTTATAAATTAGCCAAGAGGTTATTGAATGACAATAATATAAAAGCCAGGTACAAGATCGTTCAATTTCACCCGTCCTATAGTTACGAGGATTTTGTCAGAGGAATTACTGTTAAACCAGATAAAGAAAATAATGGAATTACTTACGTGACAGAACCCAAAATTTTTGAAGAATTTTGCAAACAAGCAAGAAAAGATGAAAAAAAACGGTATGTATTAATCATTGATGAAATTAACAGAGCGCCATTGGCTTCTGTACTCGGAGAATTAATATATGGTCTTGAATATCGTGGATCATCAATAGCGACGCCATATGCGATTGATGAAAAATATGATTTTTCTATACCAGATAATTTATATATTATTGGAACTATGAACACAGCGGATCGATCCATTGGTTCTATAGATTATGCGGTACGGAGAAGATTTGCATTTGTGCAAGTGAAATCGAATGGAGAAGAAATCGAAGGAAGTTGGATAGATAAAAAAGTAGGAATAAAGGCGAAAAAGCTATATGATAAATTGATGAATGAAGAAGATGGCATTTTTAGTAAAAAATATTTAGAAGATCAGGATATGGATGTGAATGATATCAAGATTGGACATACATATTTCTTGGGAAGGAAAAACGAAGAAGAAGGAAAGAAAACTGAAAAAGTAAAAGATGGAATGGAGTATCTAGAGTATCGTATTGAATATCAAATTAAGCCAATTTATGAGGAATATATTAAAGATGGAATAATAAAGAAAGATGGAAAGGCTAAAGTAAATAAGTCTATTGAAGATGTCTGTGGCAAGGAAGATTCAGCGGAATAATAATGTGATATCTGGGCAGAAGATTAAAAAATAGGTATCGAAAACGGAAGCAAATCGATATTAAGGGAATTAAAAATATTTTTGCTCCGTTTTGTCGTATTGGTATAGGAGAATATGTGTTGGATACAGAAACTAATGAGTTAAAAAAATTTGAAGATGCAGTTAAAGAGCTAACGAAGAATAACATTAAATTTTCAGCATTGCATAGTGGAGATATTGAGACTGAAGAAGCTATTATTAATGAAATGTATACGATAAAAAGAGGATCAAAAGAATCAATAAAATGGAACAATATAGACAAGTGCCTTAGACTTTATAGAATTGCTAGAATCAGCATTAATTTAAAAAAGAGTAATCCATTGTTTGCAATTGAACGTACTTCCGATGGGCATTGTGTGATATTTGAGTGTAAAAATGGAAAGAAGATAAATATCAAATGCAATACTCAACATCAAGTGATAACTGAAAAAAAATTTGACGTATTAGTATATGTTGATACTGATGCTATGAAATCAGGAGATGAGGATCCTTGTTGGAAATGCTATGAAAAAAATAAGGTGCCTCAAAAAATTTATAATGCTACAATGAAAGGAAAATCTTTTAGTGAATTATGCAAAGAATTGGAAAGTTTATTAGGGAAAAGCAATAAAGATGTAATAAAAGGGAAATCTATTGAAGATAAACAAATCATTTACTACGGCCCGCCTGGAACCGGAAAAACGCGCAAAGCGAAAATTGAAGCGGTAAAAAAAGTTACAGGAAATAATTATTCTGGTATAGACGCTTTGAATCTATTCGAAGGGAGAATTAATAACAAAGGCACCAATGAGGAGAAAGAAAATGACAAAAAAAATATAGAAATTTGCAAGGAACAGATCCAAATTGTCCAATTTCATCCCAGCTATAGCTACAACGAGTTTATGGAGACAATTGACGCCCGGGGTGTCAATAAGGATGGTGTTTTCAAAAAAATTGCAAGTGATGCAAAAAATTATCCAGATAAAAAATATGTCCTTATCATTGATGAAATAAACCGGGCTAATGTTTCAGAGGTCTTAGGTGAACTGCTTTATGGAATTGAGTATAGAGGGCAGGAAATTACAACCGGAATTTCAAATGAGGATTTTTCTGTGCCGGAAAATTTGTATATTATAGGAACGATGAATACCGCTGACAGATCACTTCAGGCATTGGACTATGCGGTCAGGAGAAGATTTACATTTAAAAAGGTGAAGTCGGAACTGCCAAAACCGAAGCAACAAGAAGAAGACGTAAAAAACAAGGGTTGTTATGAAATAGCAAATGGCCAATTTTTTTGTCAAAATATATTTAAGAAGGTTCAAGAGGATGTGATGAAGTCTGTGGCGCGTGGAATAGATCCGGAAGACATCATGCCTGGAATTAGTTATTTTCTTGTAAATGGAAAAGATAAAAAATCAGAATTGGATCTGGATTCATATGACGAAGAACACCGGAAATATAAAATGAAATATGAATTAATTCCACTGTTGAGAGAATATGCAAAGAATGGCATGTTTACAAAACGAAAAAAATTGGACATTAATGAAAAGTCTCTTGTGGAATTGTTGTATGATAATACATATTTTGAGTATTTGGAGAATAATCTGAGCGAAAGCGAGAAGAAATAATATGCAAGTTTTTAAGGGAGAAGATTATAAAGACGTAATAGGCGCTACGTCAGATGATTATGGGAAATATTTTAGCAATACATCGCCATTTTATGACGAAAAGTGGTCGCCCTTTAATCTTGGAATATACATGGATAGACAAGATGATAAACCTAAGGCTTCAAAGTATATTGGCGTTATGCCTGCTTTAGACAGAAATGCTGATCAAACGGAAATGTTCGGCGAAGAATTGCCTGTTATCAAAATTGTCTCAAGATTTTATGCAGATTTACCATTGAAAATGTTGAAAAGAGTGTTGGCTGGTAATGACTATTATGAAAACCCCGATATGATAAAAATAAAAAATTACTCTGGAATAGAATGGAGAAATTTACTTAAAAATAATGGTGACAACGAAAAAGGGAAAACTGAGGAAAGCCAAAATAAGGAAAGCGATGAAATACTTTTTGGGACGGTTCAGGGAATTGGCAGTATTGAATTATCCAGTAAATCAGGGGAATCTCAGGCAGATGATATAGACTATGGTCTTGCAAATCTTTTTGGCGTTTTTGAAATTCTTGATTTTTTGGATAAAGCAAAAAAAGTGTGTGAGAAAAATTTAAAAAAACAATCACAAAAAGTGGAAGAAAATTTAAATTGCAAAATTAAGGGAAGGATTTTAATACAGAAGCAGCTTAAGTATAATACTTCAAAAGGACAGAATCAAAAAATATATTGCGCCTATAATAAAATGACAGAAGATATACGGGAAAATCAAATTATCAAATATGCATTATATTTATGCAAAAATCATGAAATAGGTGCATCATTAGAAGAAGATATTCGCTTTTGTATGAATGCGTTAAAAAATGTTCCTTTAAAGAAATGTAGTGTGGCAGATTTCATCGGATTAAAAAACAATGGCGCTTTCCGACAGTATAAAGATGCATTAGTAGCGGCAAAAAAAATCATAAAAAGATATGGCGTATCTGAGTTAGGTGAGAAATTAAAGGATGAAACGGGAAAAGAATCTAGAGATGTTCAACTGGTCAGCGGAGAAGTTACACCTTATTATATAGATATTAATTTGTTATTTGAATATTATTGCCGAGCAATTTTCAAAGATGCAATAGAGGAATTTAATGCATCTAATACCATAAAATTTAATTTGGAAAAAAAGCAAGAAAGGAAATTGTTTCAAGAAGAGGATAAGAAAGAAAAGGATAAGGAACCGAAGGTTTATATGAAAAAGTATACGCCTGATATTGTTGTGACATATGGAAAAGAAGAAAAAGTAGTCGCCGTATTTGATGCAAAGAATTCAAAACTTGAAGATCAGGATAACCGTTCACGTCGTGCCAGAACGCATCAAATCATGTTCTATATGAAAGCACTAGGGTGTGATTATGGTGGATTGATTAGCCCGGCGGAGAAGTTGAAGAAACAACCTGGTGGCTGGAAGCTGAATATGGCTTCCAAAAATGACGGCACCAGCATGAACCTGTATTATATTCCGTTGATGTTTTCTAAAGAAACAGGGGAAGATGAGATGTTCAACGGATTTAAGAAAGATGTGATAGATTATCTTAATGAGATAGAGAAGGATTATTCTAAGAAAATTAAGAAGGATATACAAAAGCCATATATAGACTTTAAAAATTGGTTTGAAAGTGTATTTAAGAAATATTCCAATCGTTCAACAATCGCCAAAGTGTCTTTACAAGAAGAATTTTCTGGTTTTTTGACACAAGAACGTCAGGATAAGGAAAAAATTTAGACCGGCTTCCCGGGTTCCGGGGGGCAAAGCCCCCGGCCCGGTCACACCTCTCCCCGCACAATCCGTTCATGCACACTGGCCACGAAATCATCGATCTGTTTCGCATCCGGAACCTCCGGCAGATCGGTGTTTTCTTTGTAAGTGCAAAATAATTCGACGGATTGTGTTGCCCTAAAAAATATCCCATAATAATCAATAGAGAATGCAAGCATTTTACTTCATCTTTTCTTGCTAGAAATGATAGGTGCGAGCATTTTACTCTATTCAAGTTATGGAGGTGTGCTCATGAAAAGCAAAAGAATACCTGTCGAAGAACAATACCGTCTCATCATGGAATGCCGTCAAAGTGGATTGACAGATCATCAATGGTGTGTGGAACATGATATCAAGCCAGGAACTTTTTACAACTGGGTAAAAAGACTGAGAACATTTTGGGGTCAGACCCCATAAAGAAAAAATAAACATTTCTAAAGAAATTATAAACAAAACAAGGGGAGCGGTAGCTCCCTACGCTGCTCAAATCTTCACACACCTCTCCGTGGTGAGCAGGGAACACATTGGGGTCAGACCCCATAAAGACTTCCAGTGAGAAACGGAGCCTTGATATCCCAGGTCAACTGAACTTTTTCAATGAAGCAGAAATGGAACAGGATCCAGCAGCTGCAAAAGCAGAAGAACTGGAAGCATGTTTTCCGGAAAAAGCTTCAAAGAAACGAAAAGCAAGGACCACGGACGCAGAACGTTTTAAGGGTGTTCCAATTGAAAAAAAGTATCTGGATCTTTCCGTGGAAGAAAAACTCTGTCCTATTTGCGGCACTCCGCTGAAAGAGATCGGCGAGGAATTTGTCCGGCGGGAACTGGTCTTCATCCCGGCAAAGCTGAAAGTATATGAATACTACAACAAAAGCTATGAATGTCCGAAATGTAAACTTCAGGATCTTCCAGTGATCAAAAAAGGAAAAGATGGCAGGACACACATGCTCTATGGGATGGCGTCTGCCGGTACGGTTGCCTGGGTGATGTACCAGAAGTTCTGTAACGGATTGCCCTACTGCCGTCAGGAAAAGGAGTGGAAACAGTATGGCGTGGCGATCACCAGGGCAACGATGGCAAACTGGGTGATTCGGAATTCTGAGGCATTCTTTTTTCCCATGTATGAATATTTCCACAGAAAACTTCTGGAACGGGAATTCGCAATGGCAGATGAAACGCCCCTGCAGGTCCTGCATGAACCGGAACGCCGTGCACAGACAAAGTCATACATGTGGCTGTTCCGCAGCGGGGAAGACGGAGGTCCGCCGATCATACTGTATAAATATTCGGAGACCCGGGTCGAGGACAAAGCCGTCTCTTTTCTCCACGGCTTCAAAGGCTATCTGATGTGTGATGTCTACAGCGGATACAATAAGGTTCCGGATGCCAGGCGTACAGCCTGCTGGGCACACATCCGGAGATATCTGACAGATGCCATTCCAAAAGGAAAAGCTCTGGATTATACCCAGCCATCTGTACAGGGAATGCTGTACATCAACCAGCTCTTCCGCATGGAAGATGTGATCAAGTCAAAGTATTCTTCCTTCGATGCTATCCAAAAGGCACGTCTTGAAAAAGAACAGCCGATAGTAGAAGGCTTTTTGTCGTGGCTTGACCAGCAGACTCCTGCCTGCGGAACCAGAATGGATAAGGCTGTTACTTACATTCAGAACCGCCAATCCTATCTCACAACTTATCTGGAAAACGGACGCTGCAGTTTTTCTAACAATCTCAGTGAAAATGCAATCCGTCCATTTACAGTCGGCTGTAAAAACTGGCTTTTCTGTGACACACCAAACGGAGCTCAGGCCAGTGCTATTGTATACACGATGGTAGAAATGGCAAAAGCCAATGGAGTAAACGTCTATCACTATCTTACCTATCTGCTGGAAAAACTGCCTGATGACAGGATGAGTGATGATGAATTAGAACTTCTGGCGCCATGGAACGAAACCGTCAAAGCTGAAATCGAACGTCGTGCAAACGAATCAAATCAATCATATGTGAATTGTCAAGGTGCTCCGGCTGCTAAAAAGTAGCCGGGAATTTTTTCTACCACACCTGAAAATTAAGCGCTTACCCAATAAATCAAGGTTTTAAAGGATTTAGAACAATAAAAAACAGGTAGTTTTTGACACTACCATTCAGAGTGAAGAGGTAAAGGAGATGGCGATTGAATCTGCGATAAAGCTGCCGTAGGTGGGAACTAGAATTCGACGCGTGACAATATACCTGTGTAAACTGGTGTATAAAATTGTAAAGTGGTATTATATAAATGAAATTAATAAAAATATTAAATACATGGAGTACCTTTCTTAGTGATATATCAAATCTTGTTTCTATCATTTCTATATTAATGACTATAGCGCTATATGCTTTAGGAAAATTAATATATACTTATAGATTAAAAAAGTTTTCAGTAACAATGCGTCCACGATTATTATCGGAAGAAGAATTTTATAATGCATGTAATCAGTATATAAAAACGCGATTAAAATCGGAAACAGGAAAAAGATATGTATTTAAACAATTTGAAAAAAAAATACTCATAAGAGGAAAAAAACAATATCATATTGTGTTAGGAGAAACTGGTACTGGAAAATCTACATTTTTGATTAATTTGTACTATAGATATAATTGTAAATTTTTTCGAAGAGGATATCGTGCTGAGTATATTCCGTTGAGATCAAAAAACGCATTACAGGAAATAAAAAAGATAGAAGATCCTAGGAAAACTATTCTTTTGTTAGATGCTTTTGATGAAGCAAATGATGCAAATAATGGCGTTGATCAATTTATAGAGAAAATTGAGATGAAAACGAGTAATTTTGCAAAAGTAATAATTTCTTCAAGAAATAATTTTTTTGACAAAGAAAAAGATATTCCATCGATTGTGCAACATGTAGATAGAAACCTATCATTGAGTGAAGAAAAATATAATAGATATTATATTCAACCATTTACTAACAGAGATGTGTATATTTATTTAATAAAAAAATATAAATTGTTTTTGAATAAATATATTAAAGCTATAAAAGTGCTAAAATACTGTGATGATATTATATGTCGTCCACTAGTTATTAGTTATATTGATTTATTAATTGATAGTGACAATAGTTATAAAAGTCTTACAGATGTATATTATAAAATTATTGATAATTGGATAAAGAGAGAGGCATATTATATTGCTAAACAAGATAAAAAGCATACACAAGAAGAAATAGAAACAAAATTATTTTCCTTTATTAGTGAAGTTGCTATTTTTATGTATGAGAATTATCCTGAAAAGTTAGAATATAGTATAAAAATTACAGAGTTAAAAAAAATAAAAAATGCCGATTTCTTAGAGAAAATAGAAGGAAAAAGAAATCGTTCTCTTTTTAATAGAGTAAATGAACAATTAATATTTACACATAAATCAATATTAGAATATGTATTAGCTGAAAATTTTGATAAAATAAAGTTTAGATTTGAAAAAAATCTAAATAGTCTATATAAATTTCTGAAAGATATAATAGGAGAAAATTATAATGCAAAGTATGCACCGTTGTTTTATCTGAATTTTGGAGATACTTCGTTAAAAATAATGGATGACAACAAAAAAATAAATGAATTAACATGTTATATAATTTATTATTCACAAGACAGGGAATTTGTTGAAGCGATGGTTTGGTGGTATAAAAAGGCTATAGAGTTACCAGTTTTGATTAAGGATAAATTGTACATAAGAACATCCATTGCATTTAAAGTTCAAGATAGATATATAGCCCAAATTAGTCCTCAAAATGATTTATGGGAAATAATAGAGAAAATAATGAAAAATATTAAAATGGGAGTGGCAAACAGGACATTAGTTGAAATAAAAGTAATAACAATTTTATACGAGTGTCCTGAGGGACTGTTTGAATCATATTATTATCTTCAAAATATAGTAAAGAATAAACGCAAAGTCAAATCCCCCAGCTATGCTGGGGCGAATAGAGTAGTTGAAAACGGTAAGGATAGCTGACATTGTGGTCAGACCCACTGTCATTAAGACATCTAACTAAATGAAAACTGGAAATTATTCATACCATTTATTACTGCTTTGTATTATAAATGTAAGCGCTTAAATCGTAAGCGCAAAATAGTAAACGTCAAACCACTCGCCTAGTCTGAATTACACATTTATGAGATACTCTAAAAAACACGAAAAAACTAGCTAGTTTTTTAGAGGAGGACTAAAGATGGACCAATCAACTCATGATGTAAGACGTAACAACTGGCTGAACATTATAGAACAATGCCAGCAAAGACCGGCAAACATGACTGTGAAGCAATGGCTTGCCGACAATGATATCAAAGAAAAATCTTATTATTACTGGCTCCGAAAATTCCGCAAAGAAGCGTATGGGCAAATGCAGATGCCACCAGCCACTTTATCTTCGGAAATCACGTTTGCTGAGATCTCTGTTCCGTTAAGCAGGGTGAAGTACCGGGGTCAGACCCCATAAAGAATATAGGAAATACTAGCTTTGTCCAAAAGATTTGTCACTATTTTGGCATGATGAGAACGCATATTATCCATGATTACAACATCGTCTTTTTCATGGCTCGGTATCAATTGTTCTTTCATATATTCACGAAATAGCTGTGTAGTTGTTCCACCTTGATATGTTGTATATACCAGACTACCATTCAGACGAATAGATGACAAAACGGTTGTTCCTGCAGACGTGGAAACACATTGGGGTCAGACCCCATAAAGAAGAAAGTAGACTTGAAAGAAAAAAAGGCAGCTCTGAAGAAGGTCGAAAAAGAAGTGGCAACGCTGGAAACGAAAAAGGCAAAGGCAGATGCTAAAACCGCTGAAGAAGCTAAGAAGGCTGAAGCCGAGAGTGTGGTTAAGAAATTATTAGCCAGCGGCATGAGTGCGGACGAGATTCTGGAAAAGCTGAAATAAAACAAGAACCAAAAAAATAAATGCCGTGTGGACAAACTGAACTCTAGGAGTTCACACGGTATTTTTTGTAGATCGCTATATAGTTTATAACGAAAATAAAGATTGAATAAAGAAATGGAGCGTGAGAAAAATGAACTTATCTAAAATACACCACATCGCAATTATCGTATCTGACTACGAAGCCGCAAAGGATTTCTATGTGAACAAGTTAGGCTTCTCTGTTATCAGAGAGAACTACCGCCCGGAACGTAAGGACTGGAAGCTGGATCTGCGTGTCAATGAGCACACAGAGCTGGAGATTTTCGCTGAGAAAAATCCACCGAAGCGTGTTAATCGCCCAGAGGCCTGCGGCCTACGTCACCTTGCGTTCTGCGTTGATAGCGTGGAACAGACAGTGAATGAGCTGGCGGAGGTTGGGATTGAATGTGAGTCGATTCGGGTTGACGATTATACCGGAAAGAAGATGACTTTCTTCCACGACCCAGACGGACTGCCGCTGGAATTGCATGAGTAAGGGATGGAGAGACAATGTGAACTATGGGAGAGAAAAGAGCGTATAAGCCCCGGAAACCCGGCGGCGGTCGGAAGAAGCTGAAGCCGGAGTACGATGCCAGGAAGAATCTGAAGGAGCAGATGGAAAGTGCTGTGGCACTTTATGAGGAGGAATGCTCCCTCCAAGACATCGCAGATGCTCTAGCTCTAAACCCCATCAAAGTAAGAAAGCTACTCATCACGGCCGGTGTGTATGAATCAGAAGTGGCAAAGAAGGTACAGGATACCTTTGAAGAATACCGAGAAACACAAGACTACAAAACCTCCATACTCTTAACTGCAAACACTCTTCAGCTTTCCAAAGCCTCCGTCACCTCATACCTGCCTTATAAAAAAGGCGTGTGTACTTTCCGAGTACAGCTGATAAAGAGAAGATCAGTGTTGGAGCAGAGCGGCAGAGGAGATACAGAGCAATGAAACGGTGGAGAACTGATCCGACAGAAGAGAACTTCTGGGGAGTGGTTCTGGCCCATGCCGGGGTAAAATTAAAAACCTACTCCGGATTGCCATTTTCTTACGAAATTAAAAAGGGCAGCAACGGCGAGTATACAAAGGAACTCTGGATCGACCGTCAGGAAAACAGCAAAAGTCTGGCGTGGAGCTCGGTGCTGCTGACGCTGAAGAATATTAAAGGAGAAGTGGTAGACCGCCCAAAAGCGCTGGGCGATATTCGAGGCGTGACCTACATCTACGGGATGTTCTATCGGTTCGGTCTGATCGATGTGCCAGATGAGGTAAAGGAGAAGATGGGCCGTCCAAAAGCCCGGACCATTGGGGACGGGGAAAATGGTCTCGGAGAGTGTACCGTGTGGTTGTAAACGGTAGAACCCAGAGGTCCTCCTGGGGTCAGATACCAAGGAATCCTCCAGGGGTCAGGTAGCAGATAACTTAGAAAATTCTGAAAATTAAACAAGAGATCTATGAATTTAAACAGGCAGTACAATAGTGGGGACAGGCACTTGAAACTCTTGAAACTAGGGATAAAAATTCTGTGAAAAGATTATAAACTGGCATCTTCATTGGTGTCAGTAAAAAAATAATGAAATACTTTAGAAAGTTAATTTAAAAAAGAAAATTGCTGGCCTGAGATAAGGAGAAAAGAGCAGGAGATTGATAAAGTCGTTATTTTACAGGAAAATGGAAGATTTAATGGATCATAATAACTTACTTAAAAATAGAGTAAGGAATAGACATAATAAAGAATATGTGTAATAATTATAGAGACAAAGATTTAAAGAGGTCAGATAGTTGAGTTAGAAGGGAAATCGCAGTGTTTCAAATAGTCTATTCAAAAAAAGCATTAAAATTTTTAAAGAAACAAGATATACCTACACGTAAAAGGATAGTAGCTGCAATTGATCGTCTCCCCGCTGAAGGAGATATAAAAAAGCTTCAAGGAGTGAATGGATATCGTCTTCGAGTAGGTACTTTTAGAGTATTATTTGATGTGAATGGAATTATTATAGATATTATAGACATTGGAAATCGTGGGCAGATTTATAAAGGAGTGTGATTATATGTCTAATGTGAAAGAACGAATTTTAGGTGCGGTTACAATTATGAGTGAAAAAGATGCAGAAAAAGTCTGGAATTTAATTCAGAGTGCATTTGCGCTTAGTAATGCAGAGGAAGTAGTTCCAGATGAAGAAGAGCTTGCTGCAATGAAGGCATATGCCGCCGGAGATCCAGAATATGAGCCGTCTCTTTCTAGAGATAGAGTTATGAAAGAATTAGGAATATAATTAGATCAACAGTGGCAATGCCATTAAGCTAGATGTTCGATAAAGTGTTCTTCCTAATTCTATGATTTGACATAAAAAGGAGCGTACTCCAACATGTGCAGATCTCTATCTCTAGAAGTACAGTGGTACAGTGGGGACAGGTACTCGAAACCAGGGATAAAAGTTCTGTGAAAAGATTATAAAGTAGTATCAGCGAAGTACCGGGGTCAGACCCCATAAAGAATAAGAATATAGATGATAATATATTTTCGGATGAGAGTCTCTGGTAGTTATGTACATCGGCAGGCATATATTCGGGAAACGGATTTAGGGAATATGCCGAAATGTTTGTTGGAAAAAATGGAAATATTGATGAAGGTGGAGTACCTTACAGCTATTATTATGGAGTTCGTCCGGCTATATGGGTTGACCTTAATGAATAATATACATATAAAAATGGAGTACTTGTAGAGGGTTAAAATAATTCCGTACAATAGGCTTGGCCAGTTCATTGTAAACACGCTCGTAATCAGGGAGTTTTCTTTTACCATTATTGACTTGTTTTAAAACAGATGTCCAATATCTCTATTAGTCAGAGGTTCTGGAATAGGCTATTTTAGAGAATGTGTTTCAGCAAGCTAAAGCACCTCTGAAACTATGTTGCGTGAACAGCATAAGTTGTTAGCAATGGCTACATTGCTGAACTTTAGACTATGTAGTCTGATAAATTCTTAATGATCAGTCATGGTTATCGAACTCCTGTAATGAATTTATACAATTTTATGTGTATGGATTCATTATAGGTGAGTGCACCATAGAGCAGAAATGTCTGCTCTAAAATATCAGATTTACTGGATAAATATAGTTAACTAATATTGTTTAAATATTATGATGACGGAATAGGAATGACAAATAATTATTGGTCTTCATTTTTTGATATTATTGTTAATAATATAAATAGTTTGGAAAATATTAAAAGAAATATTGATGATATGCGATATTCAATGTATTCAGGTTAATGTATTGAAAAATATAGATAAGGTGTCAAAATATGGTTGAATATTTGTGGGATGGAAAAATGGACTGCGGATGGGAAGATTTAGGTGAAAAAGTGGTGGATATAAGTTGCAAATTTGTTGATAATTTGCTGGAGCTAATGCCATTTTCTTATAATGAAGAAGCAATAAAATTAATATCAGAGGACAGTTTGGGAAGATTCCGAAATCTTGCTAAAAAACTGGCTGAAGAAATACAGAATGGATATTACTGTCAATATGAGGATATGGAAAATGGCAATGATAACGCATCTAAGTTAAATAGCTGGATTTTGCTTGGATCACTAACAGAATCCGCTTTACAGATATTTTTAGCTTTTTATATGGATGATTATAAAAAATCAAAATGGAAACAATGGGAAAATATTGTTGTGGATGAAGTAAAGACTCCAATTATTGATTCGATAAATGGATTGGTGCAACAGAGAGTTCTTACTTCAACACAGGGAAAATCACTTAAAAAAGCTATTAAAGATAAAATAAAAGAGCATACAAACGAACATCCGGTTCAAAGAGTTATGTTAGATGAAATCATTCAATACTATTCTTCTCAAAAACTTATGGAAGATGATGAGATATTTTATTTGCAATCAATTCAGTCAAATAGAAATGGAATACATTCTTTTGAAGAGAGAACTATAGGTACATGGGACAATCTACAGTATTGCGTCAGATTTTGGTGTTATTTATTAGAGTGGATTATGAATCGCCTGCCAGACGTTCCCGATTATAATTAAATGCTGTTCTTTTCGAGCCGCCAGTTGAGATTTTTCTGGGTGCTCTTGACATGCTAGGTTATTTTGGCTATTAAATAGACAACGGCTTAAACGCAGAAAACTGCCGTTAAGCCGCCATAATTATCATAGAAGATCTAAATTTACAGAAAAAATTTCACACCCGGGAGTGCGGTTATTATGCTGTCCCCGGGTTTGTTTTTTCTTCAAGCAACTTGATTTTGCATTTCAACTCATCAATATCTTTCTGAACAATAGGAAGTAAGGTAAGCGCAAAATATTGCTACGTTACTCATGAATTACGCTTGCACCAAAATGATAGATGCAAGCGTTTTACTCTATTTTAGTTTTGACAGTTCGTTTTCGCAGTCTCGCTCCATGGGGCAAGCTGTTCCAACTGCTCATCTGACATTTTATCGTCTGGCCGCTGTGATAAGAGGACGAAAAATCCTATTTGTTCAGCTCTTGTGTTTATAATGGGCAAAGAAGAACCAAATTATAATTCCATATCATACGACCTTTTCTTAGTTCGAGCAGGCTGATTTCGCCGCATCTCCTGTTTCCTCTGATATTCAAGTTCCCAGGCACGATGGGAAAAAACATCAGGATCTTCCACATTGAGATAATCTACCTCATTGGCGGCAATATCACGGCGGTGATAGTCATAATACTTACCAAAAGTACCTTTGAGCTGCTCAATCAGCTTATCCCGGAAATCAGGACGTATCTGGATTCTGGTGTCCAGCAATTCTGTATACTGTTCAGGTT
>OLNI01001207.1_pt1 | contig 15402 bp, 18 predicted proteins | sample 1672921 | NCBI WGS metagenome assembly OLNI01 (sample SAMEA3136737, study PRJEB25190) | human gut metagenome | biome: human gut; feature: human-associated habitat; material: faeces | place: Austria | collected 2013 | reverse complement strand
CGAAGACAGTTTCAAAGAATGTGGCAAAAGAAAGTGCGGCAGCAGTAACCGATGACGTGACTGATGTTGGGGAAGCGGTACTTACAAATGCACAGGTTAGTAATTATGTGGCGAAAGCGAAATTAGAGAGGGAGCAGACACATAGCAAGGCGAAGGATACTCTTGAGGAGATTATTAAGGATCAGACGGTGAAAGATAGTGTGAAGCAGGATGCGGTGGATAAACTTGCGATGCTGTCAGAGCAGATGGAGATGGAGACTGCAGCGGAGAATCTGCTGGGGACTAAGGGATTTTTGAATAGTATTGTTACGATTACGAATGGAAAGGTGGATGTGTTGGTGAATAAGAAGGATCTGTCTAAGGTTGAGAGGAGTCAGATTGAGGATATTGTGGTTAGGAAGGTGGGGTGCCAGTTGGGGGATGTGGTGATTAGTTCGATTAAGACGGAGGAGTAGAAGTGTATATGGAATAGAGGGTTTGGGTTCTCTCTGGATGATGTTCTTGGGTAATTTTGGAATATTGTTCAGAGAGATTTTTATGTTTATATATGGATTTGTATATTAGGGTTGCATATTTGATTGATTGGATTCATAATAGGAAGTGTCAAGCTAATAAAAAACTTGATATGATAAAAATATAATGATTTCTGTCGACCTGTGATAGTGTAAAAAACGCAGGGAATCGACAGAAGTAAAAAATGGCTAAAATAGGAGGTGTTGCTAAAACATATGATGAAGAGTGAGAAAGAAATGATATATTTTGAAGAGGTCGACAGAATAAAGGTGTTTCGTGGAGTAAATAAGCAGTTGGTTTTGGGACGGGAATTAATAGAAACATAATGGAATTTAAAGAGGTGTCTCGTCTATGTCAATCGGTTTCCCTGTGTCGAATTAATAGAAACATAATGGAATTTAAAGGTCTCTAACAGCTTGTCGGAGTCTAGTAACAACATTCGAATTAATAGAAACATAATGGAATTTAAAGTTTTGAAATACTACCTGTTGCAATTTTTGTATCTTTTGAATTAATAGAAACATAATGGAATTTAAAGAGGTGTCTCGTCTATGTCAATTGGCTTTCCTGTATCGTGAATTAATAGAAACATAATGGAATTTAAAGCTCTTTAGGTACGTCTAGATATGTGCTTCTTACAATCGAATTAATAGAAACATAATGGAATTTAAAGACATTTAAATGATCGCCTAATTGGTCTCTTATCTTCTCGAATTAATAGAAACATAATGGAATTTAAAGGAAGAATGTGCACCATTACCATCCAGGTTTGATGTCGGAATTAATAGAAACATAATGGAATTTAAAGTCATCATCTGCTCGCATTAACAAATGAAAATATAAGAATTAATAGAAACATAATGGAATTTAAAGGACTGTTACCTGCACGAGTCACAACACTCTTTTTAGAATTAATAGAAACATAATGGAATTTAAAGTGGACAATTCAAGACTAATTGGTATATCTTCAGTCAGAATTAATAGAAACATAATGGAATTTAAAGTTGGACAAAGTGACAGTAGCGGCATTGAAAGAACTTCGAATTAATAGAAACATAATGGAATTTAAAGCCGCAGGAATCATCAAACGATCAGCGGACAGCTCAGAATTAATAGAAACATAATGGAATTTAAAGTAGCTTTTGCCTATACCACTTGACAGCACAGCAAAAGAATTAATAGAAACATAATGGAATTTAAAGGGATAAACGTTATGTGCTCGATCCCGAAAAGGTTGAGGAATTAATAGAAACATAATGGAATTTAAAGTTGATTACGGTTTATTCCCTACTCTGCCACACGGCTTCGAATTAATAGAAACATAATGGAATTTAAAGAAGGTACGAGCACATTATAACATAAACTCTTTCCTTGAATTAATAGAAACATAATGGAATTTAAAGATTTTGGACAAAGCAAAGAGGGATGAACTGGTGCAGAATTAATAGAAACATAATGGAATTTAAAGATTTGACGCACTAAATGATATTCAAGATCAGCTAGAAGAATTAATAGAAACATAATGGAATTTAAAGGAGGCTGCCTGACACATCGACATAAAAAAGATTCCAGAATTAATAGAAACATAATGGAATTTAAAGTTTCTGCGGCTTCATCTTCAAAAGGAAGAAACATCTGAATTAATAGAAACATAATGGAATTTAAAGGTGGATAGTATCGAAAATCTTCTTTTTTCTTTTCGCGAATTAATAGAAACATAATGGAATTTAAAGCTTAGAGCATGAATCTGATAGTGTTCGCCGTAATAGAATTAATAGAAACATAATGGAATTTAAAGTAGTCTTAACTGCTCTGATCGCAGCTGCTTTCATCCGAATTAATAGAATCATATTGGAAAATGTTATATTGGAAATATAGATATGGTATAAAAGTTATTATTAGTTATATAGTAGGCTCAATCTGAATTAATACAAAAATAATGGAAGTCAAGAATAAATTTGGGGGATATTATAAAAAACATGAAATGAAAACAGAATTTTTATGGAAAATAATAGAATTTTATTGAAATTTAAATTAGTATAAAAAGTTTTCCAATATGGACGATTAATATTAAATTTCATTGGTATAATTTAAATTTCAATATGAAAAATTACATTGATATTATAATAGATAGATTTACAAAAAGCAATAACAAAATAAAAATAAATATCATTAATATAAGGGTTGACTAAATATAAGTGAAAGAGTATTCTAAAAACAGGAAGGAGAAATAACACCTATGCGTTTAGAATTACAGATGGAATTATTGAAACCAGAGATAGATATTGATTATCGCAGAATTATAATATCTTATCTAAAATTTGCATTAGAACATTGTGAAGGGGGAAGATTTTTCGAAAAATTTTATAAGAATCGAGATAACATAGTTAAAGATTATTGTTTTTCAACAGTTTTTAGTAAGCCACGATTCACAAAAGAAAAAATTTATTTTGATAAAAATGAAATGAAAATCATATTTTCATGCAGTGATAGGAATCGAACGGGACTAATTTTTCAGACAGCATTTTTATCAATTCAGCATATGGAATTTCCTTTAGCAAATGGCAATCATATGATATTGAGAAAAATAATACAAAAAAAAGAAGTATTAATTACAGAACCTGTTGTGTATTTTCAAACAATGTTGGGAAATGGGCTATGTGTGCGTGAACATAATAGAGAAACAAATAGAGATACATTTATTACATGTGAAGATAAAGAATTTTCTGAAAAAACAGAATTGATCATAAAAAACCAGCTTCAAATGGCAGGATTTTATAAAAAGCAATACGAAGATATTAAAGTTGAACCAGTAGATTGCAAAAAAATAGTGGTAAAACATTATGGTATTTTTATAGATTTGACAGTAGGTATTTTAAAAATATCAGGAGATATGAATGCATTACAATATTTATATCAAAGCGGTGCTGGAAGTCATCATGCAACGGGCTTTGGAAGTCTCAATGTGATAAGACAAGGGGGGAAGATGAATGAAAGATGAAATGGTTTGTTTAGAGCCGTTTGATTGGAGATACTCTGCAGCTATTGTTGGGTTGCGAAAATACCTAGAATGGCTAGGTGTTGATGAAGAACCTAATTTGATAATAACAGAAGATACTCTTGAGTATAATAAGAAATATTTGGATAAAGAAGATTTCCTAAAATTTGCAGAATATTATTTCAAAGATGATATGCATCATATTGAAATAGAAAATAAATTAAAAGAAAAGAATCCTACAGAAGATCAAATAAATATTGTTAATGAAAAAATGAAGGCCAATACAATTTTGAAAAATAAATTTAAGAAAATTAAATTTGATGGACACAATCAAGATGAAATACAAAATATTATTGACCAAAATCGTGAAGAAATAATTTGTGAAACTTTTCGAAATAAAAATAATCTGTATAAAAACTATTGCAATCCAAATCAATTATTTAAAGATAAACAAGAATGTTGCAGGTTAAATGGGTATTATATTGATATGCCTAAAAAGGGAAAATCGATTTCATATGCATTTGATAAATCAAATTATGTAGGAAATGATATTCCAGAATTTGATTTTATCCCATTTGCGTTTAGTGGATGTCGAGAAAAGTTTTTTATAAATGACAATGTTGATTTAAATCGATTACAAAAAACGAATAATCAATGGACTCGCACTGTAAAATCACAAATGGAAGAGGCAAAACAAAGGAATGAGAGAGTCAATACTAAAAGAATTTTTATAGATTGCTTAATCGAAGCAAAAGATTTTCTTCAAAGTGATATAGAGATTATTGTGAAAAAACCAGAACGTGCATATTTTGAAACATTATATTTAAGAAAAGAAAGCTTAGAAATTTTGAAAAATATGAAATCATATTATAAAGCTTTTTGCTTCAGTATAAAAATAAGTGATGATTATTGGATTAATATATTAAATGAAGTTTTTGACGCAGTCGTTAATTTTACTTTATTAGATAATTTAATTAATAAATTATTGAAAGACTCTAGAGAGGGAGGAAATTCATATGTAATTAGCAAATTATTGAAAGTAAATGTGGAAATTAAGAAAGGAGACGAAAAGATGAAAAATACAATGAAAGCTGCGTTTGCATGTGCGAAACAGATTGTTGATAAAAAAGATGGAAATAAACCTAGAGTATCCGATACCAAATTAAAATCTTATTGCACGAAATTAATTAATGCAATAATTTTAGATGATTATGATCAATTCCAAAAAATACTGATTAATTTATCTAATTATGCCGAAGTACCATGTGGATTTGCTTATGATTTATTTGAAGATTTTGAAGGAAATAAAGAAATTGCATACACATTTGTAAATAGTTTAAATCGATATAAAAATAATAATCAGGAGGGTAAAGATAATGAATAAGAAAGCATTAACATTAACAGTAGTAGCAAATATGACATCTAATTATTCTGAAGGATTAGGAAATGTTGCAAGTGTGCAAAAAGTGTTTAAAAACAGAAGAATATATTCTATGAGAAGTAGAGAAAGTTTAAAAAATGCAATCATGATACAGAGTGGATGGTATGATGATTTGGAAACAGAAGTAGATGGTGCTACACAAAAGAAAGTAAATGAAGATCTGAATGCTATTAACTGTAGAGCCTTGGAAGGTGGCTATATGAACACACAGGCAACAACTTATGTTCGCAGAAGTTCTTTCTATGTAACAGATGCAATTTCAACAGAACATTTTATCAGTGAACCCAGATTCCATAATAATTTATATATGGCAACAAATTATGCAAAAAGCAAAGGGTTATCTGTTCAAGAACCAGGAAAGAATAATATTGGATTGATGCCATATCAGTATGAATATGATAAATCATTAAAAATATATAGCATTACCATAGATCTAGAAATGATAGGAAAAGATGAAAACTTTGAAGGTGAAGCAGATGCAAAAGAAAAAGCTGATAGAGTTATTTGTTTATTAGATGCAATTGAAAACTTATCTTTAGTAGTAAAAGGAAATTTGGATAACGCGGAGCCAATTTTTGCAGTAGGAGGTCTCTCTCCTAGAAAAACACATTATTTTGAAAATGTGGTCAATGTAGAAGAAGCAAAATTAATAATATCAAGTGATTTAAAAAATAAGATTGATAGGGGATTTTATGCAGGACTTCTTCAGGGAAATCTTTTAGAAAACGAAGAAGAGATTGAAGAAGAATTGCATCCATTAACAATTACAGAAATGTTTGATAAACTTCGTCAAGAAGTTAAAGAATATTACTTAGGTTAAAATAGGTTAAGGTAGGTGTAATTATGAAGGCATTACGGATTAAATTGCATCAGACAAGCGCAAATTATCGAAAAGAGGAGACAATCGATAATAAAATGACTTATCCATTACCTCCTATTTCAACGGTAACAGGTGCATTACATAGCATTTGTGGTTATACAGAGTACCATAAGATGCTAGTCAGTATTCAAGGAAATTACCAGTCCATGCAAAATAAGATTTATACACATCATTGTTTTTTGAATTCAACAATGGATGATCGCGGATTGTTAGTTAAAATGAAAAATGAAAACTTGTTATCAACTGCGTATGATAAAGTGGCTGAAGCAAAAAAATCTCAAGGTAATAGTTTCTTAAAGGGAATTACAATACAAGTATATAATCAGGGACTTTTAGATGAATACAGAAACTTAAAAGAAATGGGAAATAAAATAGCATTATGGAAAAAATCAGAAGAATATACTGATAAAGTTGCTATGTATAAAACAAAAAAACAACAATTAACGAAACAAAAAAAGACCTTAGATAAAAAATCAACAGAATATACAGATCTTGTTGAAAAAGAAAAGGAATTAAAACAAGAAGAAAAAGATTGGAAAAATAAAATAAAGGAGTATGAAGAAACACATTATAAAAAACCAATTGCTAAATTTAGATCTTTAACGAAATCTGTAAAAAAATATGAAATATTAAATAATATTACATTGATTCTGCATATTCAGGCAGAAGAAAGTGTATTGCAAGATATTATGGAAAATATCTATGATTTAAAAAGCTTAGGACGAAGTGAAGACTTCGTTGATGTTGAAGAAATAAAATTGGTTGATTTAGTTGAACCAGAGGAAGAGATTATAAGTTCTTATTCAGCGTATGTTAATTATCGAGATACAAAGTCAATAAATAATGTTGGAGATGGAAATATTATTGTTCTCACTAGTGAAGGAATACAAGGAACAAAATATTATATGGGAACTGAATACAAAAAAGAAAAGGGAAAACGTATTTTCCTTCAAGATAAAAAAGTTCCTGTAGTATATGTATCTAATCATAGCGTAGATGAGGAGAGTAAAAATGTATGGATTGATAATGCAGGAGATGAACAATATATAGTTAATTTTTTACAAAAGTAAAAATAAAGTAATAGAAGCATAATGGAAAATCATAATGGAAAATATAGTAGGTTTTAAGAAGGGGAAATCATGATAAAAGATTTATATGATTATTTGGCAAAACCAGATAAAACTATAGGTGAACATGTTGAAGATTTAATATTTCGGGCTAATATCTTAAGAAAATTAGGATATATTAAAGATATTCATATATACAATTTACTCATACAAGCATGTAAAGGGCATGATTTGGGAAAAGCAAATAAAGAGTTTCTAAAACGTATTCTAAATCCTAAATTGCATTTTGACGAAACGAAAGAAATATCGCACAATATTTTATCAGTGTATTATTTAGATAAGAATGAATTCGACGAGAACACCGATGATTATTTGATTGTAGCATGTTGTATTTTATTTCATCATGATTATTGTAATGAGCCATTAGTTATAAAAACACGTACGTCACAAATTAATTCATTATTAATTCCTGAATATAATCAAAAGCCAAGTAGAAGGATGCTGAAAAATATTTGTAATAATTATTTAAAAAAACGAGAGACAATTATAGTAAAAGGATTATTACACCGATGTGATTATAGTGCCAGTGGAAATTATGAGATAGAATATCCGAATGATTTTTTAGAAGCTGGATTAGCACAAATGATGAATGAATGGCAGAAAAAGAAAAAAGATAGTTGTTGGAATGAACTACAGGAGTTTTGCATAGAAAATCGGGAAGAGAATATTATTGCATTAGCACCAACAGGGATGGGAAAAACAGAAGCCGGCTTATTATGGATTGGTAATCATAAAGGATTTTTTATATTGCCAATACGAACTGCTATTAATGCAATCTATGATAGAATCAAGAACCAGATTTTAAAAGATGAGAAATTAAAAGAGCGATTAGGATTATTACATTCAGAAAGTTTGTCTTATTATGGAAGTCATGTAGGACAAGAAATGGATATTTTGGATTATAGAAACAGAGGACAGGCATTATCGTTACCATTGAATATATCAACTTTGGATCAGCTATTTGATTTTGTTTTCAAATACAAAGGATATGAGATGAAGCTAGCCACATTAGCTTATTCAAAAATTGTTATTGATGAAATTCAAATGTATGATGCAGAAATGTTGGCATATCTAATTTACGGGCTGAGACGTATTCATGAATTAGGTGGGAAAATAGCAATTGTTACAGCTACTTTACCGCCATTTATCAAAAAGTTATTAAGGGATAAAAATATAGGAAATATAGAATTTAAAGAGCGCGATTTCACAGATGATTTAAAAAGACATTCTGTAAAGGTGATAGATGAATCAATTTGTGAAGATGATATTATTCAATGCTATAACCAAAATATAAAGGAAGGTAAAGGAAATAAAATATTAGTTGTTTGTAATACGATAAAGAAAGCTCAGAAGATGTATGACCAAATCAAAGAAAAAGACGAGACATTAAATTCGCATGTATTACATAGCAGATTTGATCGAGAAGATCGAAAAAATTTAGAAAATAAAATTAAAGAGTTTGGAAAGACATACAACGAACGAAATGAAATAGATATACAGAATGGTATCTGGATTGCAACATCTATTGTGGAAGTCAGCCTGGATATTGATTTTGACTATTTATTTACAGAACTAACTGATTTAAATGGATTATTTCAAAGGATGGGAAGATGCAATCGAAAAGGAGTAAAGCAGTTAGATGGATACAATTGTTTTGTTTATTGTGATGGAAGTGATATCAAGCAAGGGCAGAAAGGATTTTTAGATTCTGTATTTTATGAACAATCTAAAAAAGCATTGAAGACAGTAGATGGAATTCTTGAAGAAAGTCAAAAAACAAAACTTATTAATGACTATTTTACATATGATGATATACGATCAAGTGATTATATGCGTCAATTCAAAGATACGTTTGATTGGATTTCAGAGTTAGATATTGGTAATTTTGAGAAAGATGAAATAAAAATGAGAAATATTTTTACAAAATCAATTGTACCTAAGATAGTATATGATCAAAATAAAGATGAAATTGTATTATTAGAAGAGAGACAAACATTAATATCTAAAAAGTTGAAAGATTCTAATATTGAACAGAAAGAAAGAGAGAATCTATTTAGAGAAAGAATAGAAATCCAGGAGAGGTTAAGAGATTTTATTGTACAAATTCCGTATTATGAATACCACAAATATTATAAAAAAGTATATCAAACATATGGAACTGTTAATATTAGCAAATATGAACATATCGACATTATGAACTGTCAATATGACATTAAGGGATTCTATCCATTAAATTATGAAAATATAGGAGAAGATGCGATGATGTTTTAAAAGAGGTGTTTATGGAAGAACGAATTACAGGGGTTATGATTTATTATTATTTTGTATGTAAACGGAAATTATGGTATTTTTGTCATGACCTACAAATGGAAAATGTATCTCAAAATGAGAACGTTCAATTAGGAAAATTATTAGATGAAACTAGTTATAGGAGAAATCAGAAACATATTAACATTGACGATACAATAAACATTGATTTTATAAAAGATTTTCAAGAAATTCATGAAGTAAAAAAGAGCAAGTCCATAGAAGAAGCCGGAATATGGCAGGTAAAATATTATTTGTATTATTTGAAGAAAAAGGGAGTTGATATTTCAAAAGCACAAATAGACTATCCACTGTTAAAGAAAAATATTGAAGTCAGTTTATCAGAAGAAGATGAGAAACAGATGAAAAATATTATAGATCATATTATTCAAATTCGAAAACAGGCAATACCGGAATTGGATGATTCAAAAAAGATATGTAAAAAGTGTGCATATTATGACATTTGTTTTATTTAAGGGGAGAATGCATATGAAAAAGAGTCTATATATATACAATTGCGGAGATTTGAAAAGAAAAGATAATACATTACGATTTACAACTTATGACGATGAAAAAAGAGACGTTCCAATTGAAAGAATTTCGGATATTTATGTAATGTTTGAATTATCATTTAATACGAAGTTCATAAACTTTATATCACAATATGGAATACCGATGCATTTTTTTAATTATTATCATTTTTATACAGGAAGTTATTATCCAAGAGAAAGTTTATTATCTGGAGAATTATTAGTAAAACAAGTGGAACATTACATAGATAAAGAAAAAAGAATCGTTATTGCGAGAAAATTTATTGAAGCGGCAGCAGAAAATATTTATCGAAATTTAAGATATTATAATAGCCGAGGAAAAGATGTAACGGAACATATGAGATATATTGAAGGGTTAAAAAAGAAAATACCCAATGCACAAGAAATTGATCAATTAATGGGAATAGAAGGGAATATTCGTAAAAAATACTACGAAGCATGGAGTGTTATTATAAACCAAGAGATTGAATTTGAAAAACGAGTGATGCATCCACCAGATAATATGATTAATTCACTAATTTCTTTTGTGAATTCTCTGATTTATTCAAAAACACTTACAGAAATATACCATACTCAATTAAATCCAACGATCAGTTATTTACATGAACCAGGGAGCAGACGATATTCATTATGCTTAGATTTATCGGAAATCTTTAAACCATTAATTGGAGATCGTTTGATATTTTCATTATTAAATAAAAATCAGATTACAGAAAATAGTTTTACAAGGGAGTTAAATTTCCTCCATTTAAAGAAAGAAGCATCTCAGTTAATTGTAAATGAACTTGAAAAGAAATTACAGGCAACAATTATGCATAAAGATTTGCATAGAAAAGTATCTTACCAATATTTGATTAGATTAGAAGCATATAAATTAATAAAACATCTAATTGAAGAGAAAGAATATGAAGGGTTTAAAATGTGGTGGTAAGTATGTATGTAGTTTTAGTTTATGATATTAGTCAAGAGAAAAATGGTGCAAAACGATGGTCAAAGGTATTCAAGATAAGTAAAAAATATCTGTCACATATACAAAATTCTGTATTTGAGGGAGAGATAAGTAAACCACAATTAGTACAATTGCAACAGGAAATGAAACCTTATATTGATACAGAATTGGATTCGGTTATTGTATTTAAAAGCCGACAAGAAAAGTGGCTAGACAAGGAATTTTGGGGTAAAAAAGAGGATAAAACAAGTTTTTTCCTTTAAACCTTTAAAATATAGAATATATGATAAAGCACAAGAAGAAATACGGAATTGGAAGGGCATATATAATGGATCATGTACTATGGATTGTAATCATGTTTTAAACATTAAAGGTGAAATACAAAATGAATATAGAAGCTTTTAACACAGATACTTTACGAAATTTTCGTGCTATGGAAACTGTTGCTCATGATAATTGGGAACCCGGAAGACATCCAAATCCAAAACAAGCTAAATTATATTATGAGGAAATTAAGGAATGGATTAGGGGTATTGTGGCAGAACTTGCTGAACATACGAGTGAGGATGAGTTAGATGTTAAGGGATTAGGCGGTGTTCTTCAAACAGAACTAGAAATGGCAGAAACTGGAAATTCGGATAATAAACGAGAAAATATTAACGATCATCTAGGAAATATTGAAGTAATGGAGCGTCCAATTCACACTCCATCTAAAGGATTTTTTTATGGAAAAGGGAATGTAGGTCGCAGTCAATTTGCAACTACAAGTGGAACACTTGGAAAAATAGGAGAATCGGGACTTAGAATTCTAAAAGGGAAAAGAAAGAGAAAAAAATTAGACAACCATCGAGGAATTGCTGATCCAATAGGAAGAGATATTGTTACTCAGAAGAAATCAGGAGGAGAGACAAATTGTCCACTTAAAAACGTGCGTATTATAAAGGAAGGAACAGGGATGTATTTACTTAATTTTGAAATACCACATGAGATTGAATATGGACGAATAGAATTGGTTACTGTAGGAGAAAACGGAAAGTCTAATAGGATTCGTATAATAGATGTTAAGCCGACATCTGGATGTAAAATGGTAAAATTAAATGGAGAATTTATAGAAACTGTAGGTATGACATCTTCTGGGAAAGTGAAGATTGTTGTAACTCTTGCAGATTCACATGATTATGCTATGGAGGTAAATGTATATGAACATAACTAATCGATTGTTTGCCTATCCGGTTTTAAGTGATGAAAAGGATGATTATAAAGATTCTTATTTTAATGTTAATTATGAACATACGATGCAAGGAGTTAACAGTTTAAAGTTGAGTTTTGATATTTCTATGAATTGTTGTGACTTAGAGCAGTTGATCATGGATGGAAAGGCTGATTATGTTATCCATTTAGAAGGTTTGACAACCGCATATAGAGAAGTCCTTCATTCTGTATCAAAGCATATTGAACATATTATTCCAATTGGAAGAATTAACGGAACATTTGATGCAGTAGCATTTGTCATTCTTAAAAAGAATATTACAGATTTTTTCTGCTCAGATTGGGTAGATGATTTTAGCGATACTACATTTAATTTATTTGCTGGGTCTATTTTGGCATATCAAAATCTTAGAAGTTTGGATATAACAAAAGATTATGAAGAATTTACAAATGCAGGTTCAATTTTTTCTATTTATAAACGAATTACAAAAGGCGATTGCCCAGCTGAAATAAATCTTGATTCAACCAAAATTAGAATTGGTTTAGGAACTAAAGATTATAACGTATATGCTAAATATTCTGTAAAGGCAGAACTGCAGTCGTTATTTCACTCAATGTTAATTTTACCTGTGTTAGTTTATGTATTTGAAGAATTAAGACAGGAAGGAGGAGAAGAAACTTATCATAACAGAGAATGGTTTTTAGCTTTAGAAAAGTCTTATGCAAAACGGGGGATTAACTTCATGGATGAGATATTTAATCCTGAAAAAACTTCATATCAGTTAGCACAAGAAGCAATGGAACTACCTTTGAGCAAAGCATTTGACCAGATTACAATATTCTTTGACACCACGGAGGAGGATTTGTAATGAAACTATACATAATGAAGCGAGAAGCACTTGAAATGCTTAAAGCTAATTTACCAACTATTTATGGAAAATATTATACAGAAAAAACAAATCATTGGATTTCTGATATTTATGGTGAAAATCCTTTTATTGAATTTAAAGATGTTCCAGAGTTCAATTTAGCAGAGTTGAATTCTGATTTAACACCCGGAGAAATAGATCTTAACAATTGTAAGATTCTTTATGAAAAGTTACTTTTTTTGAGCGAATCGCAAGCTAGTGATGAACGTTTGTGGGCAGGTTTGACACATAGCACATTTTATGATTATATGCGTAAACGGTGGGGATATGGATATGGGAAAAAACCAAAGAGCGCTGAAAAAGAAGCAGGTGCTATCCAGACTAGATTTTTTTACAGATATACAGGAAGAAGTGGATTATATAGGAATACGTTATCAAAATGCTGGTGGGTAGGTCATAATACATATGATCCTAATAATAATCAAAATCACTTTGAAAATCTGGATATTATTGGAAGTAATGATTTGAATTCTAAAATTAATGAGTTCTTTTATAATTTTAGTTTTTCATCTAATCCAGATGTTATGACAGCCATTATAGATGCACTTCGACAATTTAAAAAGGATGGTCGACATATATTAGTTCGTGAGCATATAAGACCTGCTATGTCGTATTTAAATGCAGTTGGAGGGTCAGTGGTTATTGACTGTTTAGAAAAAGATGAAATTACAAGAATATTCTCTGATGCAGTAGATGCAATTATGCAAGGTGATATTCCAACATTAAATTTTGAAAAAAATATATCTGTAGAAGAAGAGGATACTGATTATTCTGTTAATGAAGATATAGGTGCTGTTGATCCATCGGATGTTCCTAAGGTGACATTAGGATGTAAAGTTATAATTTGTAATAGAGATGGGGAAACAAAAACATATAAGTATGACCTAATAAATGGAACATTACCTAAAGCGGTTGAAGTATTTACAGATTGTAAAGTTGGAGATGTAATTGAAATGATGGGAAAAGAATGGAAAGTTGAAGATTTAATATTTTAAGATTAAGACCCCTAACATTAAGACTTAAGCATTTTTAAGCCTTACGAAATCCAGAATGAAAGAAAAATAGTTGGAACACAAAGTGAGAAATTTAGATGATCGTAATGTTCATGAGATTGTATACGAAATTAAAGTTAGACAAAATTAAGCTATTAAAACAGTTTCCGCCTTTTGTGAATTTTATTGATGGAGAAAAATTTCAGATTCTAATAAAAATGAAATAATAGAAACAAATGAAGATGAAACACCACAAGAAACTCTGGATAAAATGTATCAGAAGATAAACCAGTCATTAGCAAATGAAGTACTTGCAGAAGTATGCGAAATGGATCTATACAAATTTGAGACGTTAATCGTAGATTTATTTGCTAAAATGGGATATGGAAAGTTACAGTATGAAAGTCATGTGACCAGAAAACCAGGGGATGATGGAATTGATGGTATTGTAACGGCTGATAAACTAGGATTTGATTCTATTTATATACAGGCAAAATCTTATAATGATACTTCTGTTGGAAGACTGGATATACAGAAATTTGTAGGTGCTTTAGCAGTTCAGGGAGCACAAAAAGGAATATTCATCACAAGATTAATATATACGAAAGAGGCAATTGCATTTGTAGAAAGAAATTTAAATTATAAAATTGTGTTAATTGATGGAAATCGTCTTGCAGATTTAATGATTGAGTACGAATTAGGGGTATTAACACAATACATATATCAAGTGAAACAGATAGATAGAGATTATTTTTCTGAAGAATAATTGTAAAAGTAAAAATCTGTCAAAAGCTTTATTTATTTTTGGGCGCTATGGCTTATTATAATTAAATAAGAAAACGTATTTACTGATGATAGAGAGGGAGAATTAATTATGTCATTTCAAGATGAATTAAATAGAGTCACAAAGACACCAGAAGATGTATTAAGTAAAAGGGAAAAGGAGTCATATGCAAAGGGAGTTGATTCTGCACAAAGATCGTATGAAAAAATAAAAGAAGAATTATTGGAATATGCTAAGCAAGGAAAATATGAGACTGTTAATTCGAAAAAACGGATAACGTATAAATATAAGAGTGATAATCTCTGGGATACATTTTTAGATAATATATTAAACTTAAAAATAAGAAATGTGACTATTAATAAATCATTTTTTAATAAACATGGGCAAGCAGCACAAGAGGCATGGTTTTATATAAAAGATCAGGTAGCATTTGATGCGTATATGGAAACTTTACAGGAATTATGTAGAAAAGATGGAATTTCAACCAAACTAACAGTTTGTTATAATAGTTTACAGGGTGAAAAAACATACGATATTGATGAAAAAATAATAGATTATGTATTGGTGTCATACACACTTAAAGTATATATAATATGTACTGTAGAATATTAATATATGAGCTTAAGCATTCCTGTAATTCATAAATAATGTCAATAGACAAAAACAGGAACCTCACAGTATAATTAAGATATCATCTTGGCGGATGAAAAACATCTTAATTA
>OLNI01001202.1_pt1 | contig 15489 bp, 20 predicted proteins | sample 1672921 | NCBI WGS metagenome assembly OLNI01 (sample SAMEA3136737, study PRJEB25190) | human gut metagenome | biome: human gut; feature: human-associated habitat; material: faeces | place: Austria | collected 2013 | reverse complement strand
CAGCACGGTCAGTCCTCCGGCGTCCAGCACCGTTTCGTTTTCTCCGGCCAGTGCGGCCAGGTCCTGACCGACGGCGGCGATCTTTCCGTCCTTTGCATACAGCTCCACCGGCCGGCCCTCGGCGTTGACAGCGTTGATGAGCAGCATAAGATTACCTCCCTGTCTGTGTTCGTCTGGTTTCATCGTCCGGGTGTGTCTGCCCTCAGAAGGGCAAAAAAAAAACTTTTCCCAGCAAAGGGAAAAGTCAACACATCAAAAAAGGAAACACTGGAGCCACAGCAAAAACGGCTGCAAACTGATTTTTCAGTTTTGCGCGCATCATCTTGGCCTTCATGCTCCCGTCTCCTTTTCTATCCGTTCTTTTTCGATATATTTTATCATAGAAGCGCAAAATGTGTCAATGCTTTCGGTCTCATTTCCATGTGAGAAGGTTTGCATCCGTAAGCCTCGAATTTTAGCTACTCTACCGAAAAGTCCCTCTTCTCCCCCTCCGCCAGCGTCCTCGTGCAAAAAAATCCTCATTTTCGTTCTTATATCCTACCATTTCACTGTACATTAAAGTTCAGATGTGCTATTATAATGTCTATCAGAGAGGGGGCCGCCATTGCGGGCGGCAAAATGGAGGTTTTCTATGATACGGTGGGTACTCATTACTGCCTTAACCTTTGCGGGCAAGCGAAATACAAGGTAGAATTAGGCTCTGACCCTCTGGGAAACCTGACCCGAATTGAAAACGAGCTTGCCAAGCTCCCTGCAAAACTGGAAGCAACCAAGACCAGAAAAGCGGAAATCTTAGAGCAGCTTGCCAATTCAAAAAGCGAGGTACAAAAGCCCTTTGCCTTTGAAGATGAGCTGAAAGAAAAGACCGATAGGCTCAATGCCCTAAACATCGAGCTTAATCTGGACGAAAAGGACACCCCTGTTCTGGATACCGAGCCAGAGCAGAGCGATGAGCCGCCCGAAAGAAAATGTGTAAATTGGGAGCGATAAGCGGATTTGCACATTTGTATTGCTGAAAAGTGGGCAGTATAATAGGTGTAGATTTATAGAATATCGGAGGTGATAACGGTGTCTGATATGTTCAGATTTGAAACCTTTGTAGATGTCCACAGTAATATCTTTCAGGAATATCTAAGCTCTGTCATAGCAAAGTTGCAAACGGAAAACCCAGAATATCGAGCATTATCAGAAAGAATTGACGATATCTATCGGGAATATCCGAGAGTAATGGCGGTATTCGATGCGGAAAAGCCCTGTGATTTATCCGAACAGGAATGTACGGCTCTGATAGAAGTTCTGGAGCTTCGGGCGAAACTTTGTGATATGCAGCAGGAAACAATTTATTTCCGAGGGTGCTATGACAGCGTTGGGTATCTGAAAAAAGCAGGAATTTTATAACCGAAATCGGCGGCATTGGCGAAAAGCTGATGCCGCTTTTACATAGTCGCAGAGGTAGAAAAATTCATACCTTTGTGGTACAATTATAATAATAAAGTACACAAGAAGGTTGGTTAAGTATGGATATTAGATTTAGCACATATAATGATTTTCTAACTGAATATAAGACATACAGATTAGATAAATGTAGTAAATGTAAAGGCGTTCGAGAGTTAATTGATGATGATGTGACAGTTGTCATAGAAAATAGAACTCTCCATTTTCCAGAGTTGCTTATACTTTGCTGCAATAAATGTGGAAATAAATGTCTGCCCGAATATTCCAAACAAATGATAGACGGTGCTTATAAATCTATGATAGAGCAAGAACAGTATGTGGGCGAGTTCGTTTCAAAGAATTATAAAAAGAAATTTGAATATTGCCAAGAAACAGATTATAAATACGACCATAAAGATTATTATAATATCCCTGGTCTTTGTTATGATGAGGAGCATTCAATAGAAGGTTTTTTGACACCTGTTTTTTTCGACAGAAAGGCTCTTATATATTTTATTTCTGTTCCCGATTTTGAGGTGGATATCTTTTCAGAAACCTATGGACACATTGGAAAGAAAGACCCAGAGGGAATATATGTATATGATTGGGATATACCATTTGGTTTTAACAGTAATGGGAAGTTAGTATTTTGGTTGGGCGATTTGAATTATTTGGATACTCAGAGCCAAGCGATTTTGAAAGGATTTAATGTTGACTCAGACCATTTAATTGTTGACTCAGAGTTTTATCAAGCACAGATGAACTGTACTTTTAGCAAGCCTATTATAGAGAAACAAATTCTAATGAATAAGGACAGCTTGATTTCAAATGTAAAGAAAAAATACAATATTGACTTAGCACATTTAGACGAAGAATGTTCTGAACATGCTAAAAATATCAAGCGTCCACTTGTTTTTACAGAACAGAGCGTATCTGGTGTAATAAATGCTTTTGACAAGGTGTTAGTAGAGGGCTTTAATGTTGGACAGTTGAGAGTATTGTATGAAACATTGTATATCGAGAGTGAAAGAGATGACCAATATAGAAATTGGCAGTCTATTCGTCTTATCAAAGAAATATTGCTTAAATTCTGTGATGAAATTGGAAATACGATTGATGTTGAAAAGTTGATTTCTCCGTTGTATATTCTTCACGATTATCGAATATATCTTGACCATTTGCTTTCAAAGGATAAACAAGAAAATACCAAAGCTCATATAGTTGCTACATTGGGAGTTCAAAATTTTGGAGAACAAGAAGCTATTTATGCAGAGGAAATAGACCGTCTTAATAGATTATTTCAGTATTTAGTGCTGTTATCGAAATAGGTTATTGTTATACATAGCCGAGTGGTTTTCACTACACGAAAATCTCTTGGCTATTTCTATTTCTGGAAATGGTTACGGAATGAACTAAATAAGGTGGCGTTGGCGTTAAGTTGATGTCGGATTTTTCAGAGTAGTGGTAGAAAAATTTGTTGAAATGTTGTATATTAAATATGGTAACAAATTTTATAATTATTTGTTAGAGGAGAACCTTACTGTGAATGCTTTGCCTGACTATATGCTAATTGAATTTTTTAATTGGATAAAAATAAATGATAATACTCGCTTAAATATTGGATTTGTCCGTGAATGTGTGATGAGGGACAAGCATACGAATAGTGCAATGGAAGATTTGACTCCGTATGCTAAAGAATTTATTATTCAAAAAGGTTTAGATATTAAGGCATGGGAATTAATAGAAAGCATGCGAGCCTATTTAACTTATCGTTATGCGGATGAGGAATCCACTAAGAGAGTAGAAAAATCTTTATGGAGCGAGTCCCAGAACAATAAAAATAATTTACATATAAAAAATAATGGGGATGGGAATACACTCATACATATGATGACGGCTGTTCCTGTGCCATTGCATACAACAATAGAGTTTTTGGAATGGTTATTGAAACAGGAAATAAACGCAGATGATGTATATAAAATGCCTATGTGTGTATTTGAACAGTTAGCAAAAGACTTTTTGATTGAAAATAATGGTGTAATTGATAGTGATTTGCTAACATACTTACGACAAGAGGTTAAAGATAAAAGTCCCCAAAATTTTCTTGAAAAATTTAAAAGATTAATTTCTCTGGATACATTTGGGAAAGACACAAAAAAATACAAAACTATTGCAGAATTATTTGGTAGATACTCAAATCCTTGCATTATGAAGTGTTTCTTTCTTCCCCTTGCTCAAGATAAAATGTTTGAAAAGTTCATCAACAATTCATGGAGCGATTTAAATTCATTATCTAAAAATTATTTAGACATTTTTTATAGCGTTAAGGAATTATCTGCTTCTGGATACGACATTAAGGATAAGATTCGGTCATTGGATGTCGCGGAAGATGCTTTGCCGTGCTTAGTTTTGTGGGTTAACTCTCTTGAAACTGCGAAATGTGTGGAATTGAGAGATTTGGAGTATAAAGAAATATTCCGTTTAATGCAATCTATTGTACAGAATATAAAAGAAGGGGTTTCATTTGATGTGGTTTATTCAAGAGCTGTAATGATGGCAGATGATTTACGCAGAGAGCATAAAAATATAACAATTATAGAGCAAAAATTTGATATTTCAAACTCGGAAATACGAAATTCCCAATTGGGCACTTTTGAAAGCAAATTAGTTAGTGAAGATAAAATTGAAAAATAAGGAGAATGCGATACTTTCAGTATTAACCCGTTAGAATATGACATTGATAGAATTTATTTAATGAAAATGGTAGAAAGGGGAAATTTGACTACAGGCGTTTCAGTTCAACGTATAGAACGAGATAATAAAATTATTTCGGGGTGGTCAGAGAAAGCTCCAATTACGTTTCTTGGAATTGAATATTTGAATGGAAGGAGTACATCCACAATGAATCAAACAAATTATAATATTACTAATTCTTCTTTAGTCGGTTCTCAAATTGGAACTCAAAATAGCCAACTTTATTTCAACCAAAGTGATTTTTCAAGTGAAATAAACCAAGCTATTTCAGAAATAAAAACAATAACAGAATTGTCAGAGAAGAGCATGAATTCAATAATTGATTTGCTACAACAAATTGACATTGCTGTAAAGTCAGACAATAAAGAGGCACAAACAGAAGCAAAATTTACATTAAAGGGGATGCTTAAAGGAATTGGGAATACTGGTGTTAAAGTGATTAGTGTGTTGTCTGGATTGGCAAATTTAGCAAAGTTTTTTGGTTTCCCAATATCATGAATATTATCATATCGATAAGTTTTACATAGCCGAGAGGTTTTCGTTTAACGAAAGCCCTCGGCTTTTTCTATTTCTGGAGGTGATTTTACCCATTGAGAACAAACCGACCCTACGTGCAGATTGACCCAGATGTGCTTGAACGGGTGCGGCAGATTGATTTGTTATCCTATCTGCGTGAGTTTGAGCCGAGCAATCTCGTTAAGGTCAAAGGCACAAGCAATGTGTACTGTACCGCAGAACACGACAGCTTAAAGATTTCCAACGGCAAATGGTATTGGTGGTCGAGAGGTTTCGGCGGCTATTCTGCCCTCGATTATCTTATCAAAGTCAAGGAATATGACTTTGTGGAAGCCGTGGAAATTCTCACGGGACAGACAATGGTGGACTGGAAGCCACCCCCTGCTTCCAAGAAAGATGAACCGAAAGTCCTGCTCCTGCCGCCAAAGAATAAGGACTGTAACCGAGTGATACAGTATCTTTTCGGGCGTGGTATTGACTATCAGCTCATACAGGAGTGTATCGCAGACGGCACGCTTTATGAGAGTGCCGTCTACCACAATGCTGTTTTTATCGGCAAAGATGAAAGCGGAACACCGAAATATGCCGCCCTGCGAGGCACTCTCGGCAGCACTTTCAAGCAGGATGCATCGGGCAGCGACAAGCGGTATTCGTTCCGACTTCTGGCAAGAGAGCCAACGGATACCGTGCATTTATTTGAAGCCGCCATTGATTTACTGTCCTATGCCACTTATCTAAAATGCGAGGACAAGGACTGCAAATCGGAGAGTCTGCTTTCTCTTTCGGGCGTGTATCAGCCAAAGAAAGAGATGAAGGACAGCACAATACCCATAGCCCTCACAACTTTTTTGAGTGCCAATCCACAAATTAAGACCATAGTTCTGCATCTGGATAATGATAAGGTAGGCAGGCTTTGTACCGCTACTTTGAAAGAACTGTTGCAGAAAGACTACAAAATCGTTGATGATCCACCGCCTGTCGGCAAGGACTTCAACGATTTTTTGTTGTCCTATCTGGGGATTACAAGACCAAAGCCTGCCCGTGAAAGGAGTGATGTCCGTTGATTGTGTAGCAGTTTTTTCCCAGAAATATACCGAAACCAAATCAAAATTTAATGCTGAAAGCGAGGAATGAACCATTGAAAAAGTATGATGTAACCCTTACTGCCCATTACCGAAAGACCGTTTGTGTCTATGCGGAAAGCCCCGAACAGGCAAAGGAAAAGACAAAAATTATCCTGTTCGATACCGACCTTATCAACTTTACCGATGATGATTTTGTCTGCGGTGAAGCCGATATTACCGAGCAGAGAGAGGACGGTCTTGACGGTGCGGGCGAGAATACACTACAGGAAAATGAAGATTGTTCGGACTGCCCGTACTTCTGCCCTGTGTGCGGTGAGTGTATGTATGAGGACGATTGCGAAGAATGAGATGTCTTACCAAGCACTGAATTTGGTTAGCCAAATTCGCTTGTTAGGGGTCAGCCCCTAATACCCCGTTAGAACAGAAAGGAGTTCAAGAATGAGTGAGTTCTTATTTTTCATTATCGGCACAATGCTCGGTGGTCTGTTCGGCATTGCGTGTATGTGCTGCTTGCAGATAAACAGACTTTCCGAGAGAAAGGAAGTGGACAATGCGAAAAAGAAATGTGCAGATACTTTTCCGTCTGACTGAGGAGGAAGCCGAACACCTTAATGAGCTTGTGCGAAAATCGGGTCGCTCAAAAGAAGCCTTTTTAAGAGAAATGGTAAGGGGCTATCAGCTCTGCGAGAAGCCCGACCCAGAGTTCTATAAAATGATGCGTGAGCTGTCCGCCATTGGCAACCGTATCAATCAGCTTGCGGTTAAGGCAAACGCCCTCGGTTTTGTGGATGCCCCGATGCTCCGTGTGGAAGCAAGGAAATGGCACGAATTTCAGATTGACATTCGCAAAAGGTATCTGCTTCCACGCAGGTCATCGTAATGGCGGTCTGCGAGATATGGGATGTGCGTGGCAGGCTCGACCACCCAATCGACTATGCCGAAAATCCCGAAAAGACCGCCAACCCCAAATACACCGAAGCCGACCTGCAGGCGATGGTCGATGTAATGGAGTACGCTACTAATAAGGATAAGACCGAGCAGCGTTTTTTGTCACAGGCATAAACTGTGACCCGACCACCGCCAGAGATGAAATGATGATTGCCAAAGTCCAATGGAACGATACGAGTGAGATTGTCTGCTATCACGGTTTCCAGAGCTTCAAGCACGGTGAGGTTACGCCAGAGCAGGCACACGAGGTCGGCGTTAAACTTGCCGAGCGAATGTGGGGCGACAGATTTCAAGTCATCGTTGCCACCCACCTAAATACCGACTGCCTGCATAATCACTTTGTCGTGAACGCTGTTTCTTTTGCTGACGGTATGCACTACCACGACAACAAAGCAAATCTGCGGCTGCTCCGTCAGCGTTCCGATGAGCTTTGCCGTGAGTATGCCCTGTCTGTCATCGAACACCCAAGCGGCAAGAAAAAGCCCTACGCCCTTTACCAAGCCGAAAAGCAGGGGCGACCCACGAGGGATAATGTTGCCAGACAAGCGGTGGATGAAGCTATCAGCAAATCATTCACGCTGAAAGACTTTGACCGCCAGTTGACAGAAATGGGTTACCGCATAAACTTTGACCCCAACCGCAAGTATTGGACGATTATAGGCAAGGGCTGGCAAAGACCCAAGCGGCTTTATAAGTTCGGAGAGGAATACACCAATGACAGGATTATGGAGCGTATCAGCGAAAATTCCTATGCGGTCAAATTTCAGAGCTTCTCAGAGCCACAGCCACAGGTCAAGGTCTATCGGGTCAAAGGCTCATTGAAGAATGCCAAGAAAATCGGCGGCTTGCGTGGGCTGTATCTCCATTACTGCTACAAGCTCGGTATCCTGCCAAAAGACAGAAAACAAAATTATGCACGGCTTCATTATCTCTTAAAGGACGACCTTATGAAGATGGAAGCCATCACACTGGAAACAAGGTTGCTTTGCCACAATCACATTGATACGGCGGAGCAGCTTTGTTCATATAAAGGCTCTCTGGAAACGGAGATGTCTGCCCTGCTTCAGAAGCGAAAGGAGCTTTACTCCAAATCCCGCAGGATAAGCGGTGAAGAAAAGGAAGCGGTCAAGGCGGAGCTTTCCGATATTTCGGGACGGCTGAAAATTATCCGAAAGGAGGTCAGAATGTGCGAGGGCATCGCTGCCCGTAGTGATACCCTCAAAGAAAAATTGCAGACGATACGGGCAGACGAAAAAGAACAGCAAAGAAAGGAGCTGATGAAGAATGAACACAGGCGGCGAAGCGGCAGAACAAATCGTCCGAATGAGCTTGGAGGGTTTTGAGGTCGCTGCCAAAATCACAGGTGCAGGTGCGAAGAACATCGCTATCCTGTTGTATTCCATTCTCAAAGAAGAAAAGAAAACCAAAGGCAAAGCAAGGCTGACAAGTATGCTCCGTTCTGGCAAGGAGCTGAAAGTCTTTACCGTCAAAAGTGACGACTTAAAGAAGTTCACGCAGGAAGCAAAAAAATACGGTGTGCTTTACTGTGTCCTCACAGACAGGAAAAACAAAGACCACAATGCGGAGGTCGATGTCATCGCCCGTGCCGAGGACGCATCGAAAATCAGCCGCATCGTGGAACGCTTTAATCTTGCTTCGGTGGATACCGCTTCTATTGTGACGGAAGCCGAGAAATCCAAAGATGCAAAGGACGGTCAGCCAGAGCCAGAGATTGGTGTGCAGGAAAAGGCGGAGAAAGACAAGCTGCTTGACGAGCTTATGGGCAAGCCCGTCCAGAAGGAGGAAAACGCCCCAAACCCCTCGGTGGCAAAGACAGAAAAATCCCCTCAGTCCGAGCCTACCTCAGAGCAGCCAAAGAAGTCCGCAGAGGGGGCTACTATGACTAAGGAGAAACCTTCTGTCAGAGAGGAACTGCGGAAAATCAAGGAGAGCCGCAAGGAGCAGGAAGCAGAGATTGGCACTTCCGCCCTGGACAAAAGCGGAGCTTCCGACAGGGCGAAAAGTGCTAACGGGAAAACGGAGCATAAACAGCCCCAGAGAAAGAAAAAGAAACCAAAATCCAAAGAAACGAGGTAAACAGCTATGAGTATTTATGATCTATTCAGCGGCGGCAACAGACCTTTTGATAAAGAGGAATGGGCTGCCGCAAAGCAGGCACAGCGGAAAGAAGCCTATGAGCTGATTGACAATACCTGCTTTGAAATGATGGCAAGCGGCGACAGCTTCCGTCAGTATCTTGATGTGCAGGGTCGCTTTGACCGTTACTCCGTGGCTAACGCTATTCTGGTGTCAGCACAGATGCCCGAAGCAACGCAGCTTAAAGAGTACAGCAAATGGAAAGCGAGCCGTGTCTATGTGAACAAGGATGCACAAAAAATCATTATTCTTGAGCCGAGCAAGGAATACACCCGTGAGGACGGGACAAAGGGTATCTCCTACAATGCCAAAGTGGTTTATGACATTTCTGAAACCTCGGCAAAGGACAGGCAGCAGGAACAGGAGCCGAAATCCATGCGTGAGCTTGTGTCGGCTCTGATTGATGCAAGCCCTGTACCCTGTGTTCCTGTCGATGAGCTTGAACTGCCTGCCTATTATGACAGCTCTCAGCAGACCATTTTTGTCAAGAAGGGGCTTTCCGAGGAAGTGCTGTTCGTGAGTATGGCAAAAGAAGTGTCGGCGGCGGTCTATGACTTTAAGTACAACGAGAGCCGTGATGTTTCCGATTTCAACTCCTTCTGCGTTGCCTATATGGTAAGCTCTCGTTACGGCGTGGATACCAGAGGTTTTGACTTTTCCAGACTTCCCAGAGAGTATGCGGAAATGGATACGCAGGCGTTCAAAGGAGAGCTTGGCACGATGCGTGATGTTCTGGGCGAAATCCAGAGCGATATGTATAAGAGTATGGAGAAGAACAAGCCTGCAAAGAACAAAGAGCAGGAACGCTAATCGGAGGTGCAGACTATGAGAGAGGAACGATACCATATCGCACTTGATAAGTACGATAAGAATATCGTCATCAACGCCTTAAACACCCTGCGTACAAGGCAGTTACAGGAGGAACGCCCCACCGAGCCTGTTGACGAGCTGATAAGTAAGGTGGCACACGCTCCGACAAAAAAGGTTAAGGTCGTGCATTGCAGGTGTAATGAGGAACGATGACCAGAAAACGAGCCTAATCCTTACTGTTTGCGGCATACTTCCTGTTGTATGGCTTGCCCTGCTGACAGCACCCTATGTCAGCGGCGGTCTTGTAGAGATTATCCGAGGTATACCCGTGGCGATGGGCAATCCGCTTGAAATAACGATGTGTGAGGACAGCGTAAAGACTGTCCTTATTTTTTTGCTTGCCTACGCTATGGGCATCGGCGTTTATTTCTCTACACGCAGGAATTACCGCAGGCGTGAGGAACACGGCTCTGCGAAATGGGGCAACGCAGGTGCTTTGAATAAGAAGTACCGAGATAAAGACCCGTCAGCTAATAAGCTCTTGATCCAGAATGTCCGTATCGGGTTGGACGGGAAAAAGCACCGCAGGAATCTGAACATTTTAGTATGTGGTGGCTCTGGTGCGGGTAAAACAAGGTTTTTCTGCAAGCCAAATGCTATGCAGTGCAACACATCTTTTGTAATACTCGATCCAAAGGGCGAAATCGTCCGTGACATCGGCGGTCTGTTGGAAAATAAAGGCTATGAGGTGCGTGTACTTGACCTTATCAATATGCACCGCAGTCATTGTTACAATCCTTTTGTCTATCTGCGGAACGATAACGATGTTCAGAGGTTGGTAACAAATTTGTTTAAAGCGACCACGCCGAAAGGCTCACAGTCGCAAGACCCGTTCTGGGATACGGCGGCAAGTATGCTTCTGTTGGCGTTGGTGTTCTATCTGAAATATGAAGCACCGTCAGACGAGCAGAATTTCCCGATGGTTATGGAGCTGCTCCGTGCAGGCGAAGTCCGAGAGGACGATGACAGCTATGTAAGCCCTCTGGACGAGCTGTTTGACCGTCTGGAAATGGTAAACCCAGAGCATATCGCCCTCAAGTATTACAGGGATTACCACTCTGGTAGTGCAAAGACCTTAAAGAGTATCCAGATAACCCTTGCCGCAAGGCTTGAAAAATTCAATCTGGAGAGCCTTGCAGGGCTTACCGCCACCGATGAGCTTGACCTGCCAAGTCTGGGAGAAAAGAAGGTCGCTCTGTTCGCTCTGATACCAGACAACGACACGAGCTTTAATTTCCTTGTCAGTATCCTTTATACCCAGCTCTTTCAGCAGCTTTTTTATCTTGCAGACCACAAGTACGGCGGAAGCCTGCCTGTGCATTGCCATTTTATAATGGACGAATTTGCGAATGTTTCATTGCCTGATGACTTTGATAAAATCCTGTCTGTTATGCGTTCCAGAGGGGTATCGGTATCCATTATCCTGCAAAATCTGGCACAGCTCAAAGCCCTTTTTGAAAAGCAATGGGAAAGCATTGTCGGCAACTGCGATGAGTTTCTGTATTTGGGCGGCAACGAGCAAAGCACCCACAAATATGTGTCAGAACTTTTGGGCAAGGAAACCATTGATACCAACACCTACGGGAAAAGCTCTGGGCGGAGTGGTAACTATTCAACAAATTATCAGATTTCGGGGCGTGAGCTGATGACCCCAGACGAAGTGCGTATGCTTGATAACCGATACGCACTTCTTTTTGTGCGTGGAGAACGCCCCGTTATGGACTTCAAGTATGACATCTTGAAGCACCCGAATGTGAAGCTGACGGCTGACGGAGGGCAACCGCCGTATATCCACGGAGAGCCTACGCAGGCTGTCGCAACTCTTGTGTTTGACAGTGATATTCCAGATAACGCCGTGAGCGTGACAGCTGTCAGCACTTCCTATGAGCTTCTGTCCGATGAGGACTTGGAAGAAATATTCAATTTATAAGGAGGATTTACCCTATGAAACTTTTTAAGAAGAATGAGAACAAGAAAACCACGAAGCTGCCGATGACTGGAAAGGTTAAGAAAGGCTTCCGCTATTACTGTATGGCTGTTATGGCAATGACATTTGTGCTTGGTACTTCCGTAACCGCCTTTGCTGCCAATGACCCCATTCAGGTAGTCAACAATCTGTCCGATTTCATTTTCGGTCTGGTGAGGGCTGTTGGTATGATTATGCTCGGCTTTGGTATCGTGCAGATTGGTCTTTCCCTCAAATCCCACGACCCGTCCCAGAGGGCTAACGGCTTTTTGACCCTTGCAGGCGGCGTTGTCATTACCTTCGCAAAGGAAATCTTGACTCTTATCACAGGCTAAGATAACAGACTGACACAAAAAGATAACGGGAGCAGATCCGCCGAGTGCGGAACTCGCTCCCGTTATCTAATATCATCAAGGAGGTGGTCAAATGTCTGATAACTGGGTGGTACAGAATTTAGAGAACGCCCTAAACACTTGGAATGAGAAATTAGCCGAGATATGGCAGCTCATTACTCAATCCCCAGAGAATTTTAAGGGCGGCACGATATGGAATGTCATCGTGGATATTCACGGTGCAGTGCAGGCTATCGGACTTGCCCTGCTCGTGCTGTTCTTTGTTGTGGGTGTAATGAGAACCTGTGGAAATTTTGCAGAAGTCAAGCGACCAGAGCAGGCGTTGAAACTGTTTATCCGCTTTGCCATTGCCAAAGGTGCAGTGACCTATGGATTAGAACTGATGATGGCACTGTTTAAGATTGTGCAAGGTATGATTTCCACGATTATGAATGCTGCAGGATTTGGCTCGGCACAGCAGACGGTGTTGCCGCAGGAAATCGTGACAGCCGTTGAAGACTGCGGATTTTTTGAGAGTATCCCGCTATGGGCGGTCACGCTGATAGGCGGGCTGTTTATCACGGTGCTGTCATTCATTATGATTATGTCGGTATACGGCAGGTTTTTCAAGCTGTATATCTATACTGCCATTGCACCCGTACCCCTTTCCGCTTTTGCGGGAGAGCCGAGCCAGAGCGTTGGCAAGAGCTTCATTAAGAGCTATGCCGCCGTGTGTCTTGAAGGTGCGGTTATCGTGCTTGCCTGCATTATCTTTTCCCTGTTTGCTTCTTCTCCGTCTGTGGTCAATCCTGATGCTGCGGCGGTTACAATGGTATGGAGCTATATCGGGGAGCTTGTGTTCAATATGCTCGTCCTTGTCGGTGCGGTCAAAATGGCAGACCGTGTTGTAAGAGAAATGATGGGCTTGTAAGGGAGGTGCTATGATTGGAAGTAAAGATAAATAAGGAAATCCGTAATTATACGGAGAGTATGTTTTTTGGACTGTCCCTCAGACAGTTCATTTTTTCTGTCCTTGCCTGCGGCGTGGCGGTGGGTTTGTATTTCCTTCTTCGTCCACGGTTTGGTACGGAAACCCTCAGTTGGGTTTGTATCTTAGGTGCATTCCCCTTTGCGGCTATGGGCTTTATCAAATACAACGGTATGACCGCAGAGCAGTTTGTCTGGGCGTGGATTAAATCGGAATTTCTGATGCCGAAAAAGCTGATGTTCCTGCCAGATAATCTCTATTACGAAACGATGAAGCCGACCATTGAAGCCCATGAAAAAGGGTTGCCGACAGTACGGAAAAAGCAGAAAGGCAGGACACCGAAACCAAAGAAAACGAAAAAGAAAAAAGCGAAACGCAGCAAGGAGGTAAACAATGCTGAGAACTCTTAAAAATCTGTTCAAGCAGGACAGGGAAAAGTTTGTTGTGCCGAAGTCGGTACAAAATGTTATCCCGATTAAGACAATCTGGGAGGACGGCATATTTCTTGTAGGCAGGAACAAGTACGCAAAGACCTTTAAGTTTGAGGATATAAACTATGCCGTGGCAAGCCGTGAGGATAAGGAAGCAATGTTCCTTGAATACTCGGAGCTTCTTAATTCCCTTGACAGCGGTGCGACCACGAAAATCACTATCAACAACCGTCGCTTGAACAAAGCTGATTTTGAACAGACCATTTTAATCCCAATGGCTGATGACGGTCTGGATAAGTACCGCAAGGAATACAACAAAATGCTTCTGGATAAGGCGACAGGGGCTAATTCCATCGTACAGGATAAGTATGTAACCGTATCTGTCTGCAAGAAGAATATCGAGGAAGCCCGAAACTACTTTGCCCGTGTGGGTGCTGACCTTATCGCCCACTTTAACCGTCTGGGGTCGAAGTGTGTGGAACTGGACGCAGGCGACAAGCTGCGTATCTTCCACGACTTCTACCGTACAGGAGAAGAAACAGCATTCCACTTCGATATTACCCAGACGATGCGGAAAGGTCACGATTTCAAGGATTTTATCTGCCCTGATACCTTTGAATTTGAGAGCGACTGCTTCAGAATGGGTGACAGATATGGGCGTGTGATTTTTCTCAGAGAGTATGCGGCATATATCAAGGACAGTATGGTGGCGGAGCTTTGCGAGCTTAACCGCAATATGATGATGTCCGTTGACATTATCCCCGTTCCCACAGATGAAGCCGTGCAGGAGGTGGAAAACCGTCTGCTTGGTGTGGAAACTAACATTACGAATTGGCAGAGGAAGCAGAACCAGAACAACAATTTTTCTGCCGTTATTCCCTATGACTTGGAACAGCAGCGAAAGGAAAGCAAGGAATTTTTAGATGACCTTACAACCCGTGACCAGAGAATGATGTTTGCCGTGCTGACGATGGTGCATACGGCAGATACCAAAGAGCAGCTCGACAATGATACAGAAGCTCTCTTGACTACCGCAAGAAAGCATTTGTGCCAGTTTGCGGTGCTGAAATATCAGCAGATGGACGGATTGAATACAGCCCTGCCATTTGGTGTACGGAAGATAGATGCCCTGCGTACCCTCACAACAGAGAGCCTTGCGGTGTTTATCCCGTTCCGAGTGCAGGAAATCTACCACGAAAATGGTGTGTATTACGGTCAGAATGTCATCAGCAAAAATATGATTATCGCCAACCGCAGGCAGCTCCTTAACGGTAATTCCTTTATTCTCGGTGTGTCGGGTGCGGGAAAATCCTTTACTGCAAAGGAAGAAATGACGAATATCATTCTGACCGACCCTAATGCCGATATAATCATCATTGACCCAGAGCGTGAATATTCCCCGCTTGTTAAAGCAATGCAGGGAGAGGTTATTCATATCTCTGCGACAAGTGAAAATCACATCAATGCTATGGATATGAACTCCGATTACGGTGACGGTGCAAACCCTGTCATTCTGAAATCGGAGTTTATTTTATCCCTTTGCGAACAGCTCATCGGCGGCACGAACTTGGGAGCAAAGCAGAAATCCATTATTGACCGATGTACGGCAAGCGTGTACCGCTACTATCAGCAGGGCAACTATATGGGAACGCCGCCCACCTTGCAGGACTTCCGTGAGGAACTTCTTAAACAGAACGAACCAGAAGCACAGGAAATCGCCCTTGCTATCGAATTATTTACAGATGGCTCTCTCAACACCTTTGCCAAGCATACCAATGTGGATACCCACAGCCGCCTTATCTGCTATGACACTCTGGATTTGGGTAAGCAGTTACAGCCTATCGGTATGCTTGTGGTGCTTGACAGTATCTTAAACCGTATCACGCAGAACAGGGCGAAAGGCAGAAACACATTCATCTTCATTGACGAGATTTATCTGCTCTTTCAGCACGAATACTCGGCAAACTTCCTCTTTACGCTCTGGAAGCGTGTGAGGAAATACGGTGCG
>OLNI01001199.1_pt1 | contig 15528 bp, 12 predicted proteins | sample 1672921 | NCBI WGS metagenome assembly OLNI01 (sample SAMEA3136737, study PRJEB25190) | human gut metagenome | biome: human gut; feature: human-associated habitat; material: faeces | place: Austria | collected 2013 | reverse complement strand
GCGGTAGAGCGCTGCACCCCGCAGACGTCGCATACCGGGCTACGCCACCGCAACAACCGGTTCGAGCAGATCCTCTACCCGGCAGTGAAGCACGCGAGCGATCTGCGCCACGGCGGAAGCTTGCGCCCGGTTGATATCCTTGTTGCGCTGCTCATACATCTGTATCGACCGCAGTGAAACACCAGATAGCTCGGCGAGTTCACGCTGTGTGTACCCACAGGCACTCCGCATGCGCGCGAGGTTCGTCTGCCCCCGATAGCTTGTCATCCGCTCCGCAAACAACCGAGCCACACGCTCTTCGGATGCTTCGTGCCACGGGTCGTACAAGTCGACAAGCACATCGAACGGCAGCACATCGAAAACCGTACGGAACGTAAGTGCAAACCGCCATTGGAGGTACGCCGCGATCCAGCCCGCCCAATACTCAGGCGTCCTGTCTGGCCGAAAGCCCTGCTCGATCATCGCCTGTTCATCGTCGTAACCAAGCTCGCAGCACATGTCCCAGAAGAGCTCGATGCCCGACCGCCCGGAAACCACCCACGGTGCTCCCGCTTCGAACTGCCGGGCGAGCTGGCTCGACGCAAAAAGGTTCGCAACCTCAAATCCTTCAGCACCGTAGTCCCAGACCGCATAGTCGAAGAAGCATGCAAGGCAGGACATGGCGTCTTCTAGGTAGAGGACGTCGTACGCGCGGGCAGCGACGCCACGGCCTTTAGAAGAGGCGTGGGTCATGGGGATCGACCTCCTCGAGCAGGATATCGCGAACATACAGCCCGGTGCGATCGAGCTGCGCGCAAAGAGATTGGTACTGGCTCCGCGCACGGCGATCGCGTTCGGCCCTACGCGCGTGATAGATCTCGCAAGACGCAAGTTCATAGCCGGTACATTGGATGCATTCGAACGCCTTCGCACTGGTAAGCGCAACCTGCTCGCCCAGATTTCCCAAACGCATAGCCTCGGAAAGCTGCGCTACGGAAATCGTGTTGTTCAAAAACGCCCGCGCGAACGAAAAGTACGAATCGTCTGCACGGTATCCGCGAATGATGTCGAAGCCCGATGTGTCGATGAGAAAGCGATCGAGCAGGTAGTCGCGAGCGGTGCGAGCGATGGCATTCGAGAGATCGACGCGGCGATTTGCGAGCAACAAAGCGAGCCAAGTGAGCACCGAATATTCCGAACTAGAAAGGTCGAGGATGGCGAGCTTGTCCGCAGCAAGCTCATAGCGATTCGCAAACCCATCCGCTTCACCAGGGCACGCCCATTCCTTTGCAAGGTCTTCATGCTCAGTACAGTAGAAGCCCGCGCCGTAGTCGTTGTATGGACGGCACAGCTCCAAGCGCGGTTGCTTAACGATTTCGGACGACCCATGCCAGAGGATCATGGTGCCACCGCCTTCGCTTCTGTATCTGAAGTATCACTGTAGTGATAGTATCACAAAAGCAGGATGAGCTGTGCGCCTGTTTGTCTCCCAACTTGCAGACCGCTCACCCATGTGCTCAAAGACCGCAGTCGTCCCAGTGCGATACGATGTCCTAAAGACGCAGACTCGCCATCGTTCACCATTCGAAAGGACGCATCATGGGAATCTTCGGCTCGCGTGAAGAAAAGCTCGAAAACAAGGCGCAGCAGTACCGGAGTGACGGCATGTTCCAATACGCCGAGACCGTGCGTGCAAGCCTCGCGCCCAAAGACGGCAAGGTACACGTCGTGATGCTGAACAGCTTCTCGAAGTTCCTGAACCAAACGTTCGAGTGCGAGAACAAATACACCGGGCAAATCGACGCGATTATCTCTGCCATGCAAGACGACGGCTATGAAATCTTGGACGTAAAGTTCAATTCGATCCAAGGCCAGGGACTCACCGGCAGCATGGAGGGGTTTCATACGCTGGTGATGTATAGGTAGGGGCAGTGCGGTTCATCCTGTTTGCAAAACCCTCTCAAGCCCGGAGTGCGTTCCGGATTTGAGAGGGGTTTTGAAGCCCAGCCTTAACCCACCAGTCCCGCAATCGCATCGAGCTGAGCGGCGATGCCAGCAAAGTCCTGGTTCAAATCGAGCGTTCGCGCATGGTAGGTATGACCCAGCTCCAGCCAGCTCTCGCTCTCGAGTTCCGCGTCCTCCGCCTTCGCATAGAGCAGCATGCCCGAGACTTCGCCGTCAAACGCGTTCGCCGCATGCATGACATACGAGAAGATTTGGTTCAAGTTCGCCGGTGAGAGAATCTCCTTATCGTAGTGGGTGCCCAGAATCGTTCCGTAGCATTTGGCATCGATGATGAGACACTTATTCCCGTTGGTCAGCGTCACGTCCGTGAGCATACGCGGCAGAAAATCCGGCGCTGACTCGCCTATCCCATGATCAATCTCTCGCGCCGCAGGATGCAGCCAGCTCCAGTGCTTGCGGTAGTACTCAAGGATGAATTTCTCGTACAACCGATGCAGGGAGTCGCCGCTCAAGACGTCGGCAAGCCGCACCTCTCCCCGCTCGTCTCTGAGCAGCAGCTCGTGTAACGCCAGATAGCAAACGTTCATCAGAATCTGATACGACCGGTTGTTGCGGTGGTACCTCATCGATCCCCAAGCGATGCGCTGCGGATCAAGCAGAGACACATCCTGCATGAGCACCAGCGAGCGCTTAAGGTCGCGCTTGCGCTGGGCATCCACCTCCGGCGCACGGAGAAGATAGAGCGCGGTCGTCTTAAGCACCTGGTTCTTATACGTATCCTCGGTGCGCTCATCGAAAACGCAGTGCAGGTCCTGACGCTGACGCATGCGGAGCCGCATGGTATCGGCAATATCGATACGGCCCCTCACGCGCATGAGGTCTTCTTCGCGCGGCTGATATTCGCGCTCAAACCCACGGCGCCGCTGCGCATCTAAGCCGGCCGCCAAAATGGCCGCCAGCAAATCGAGCACGTTGCCGAAAGACTCGACTTCAAGCCGCTTGAAATCGGCGATGTCTATCGCTTTGAAGGCATACGCCATCATGTAGTAGATGTTCTTGATGACGACCGTGTCTTCGGCGCGACTCATGCGTTGAACACGCTCTCGAGCTTATCGGTAAGCTTGCGAACCTTCTGCTGATTATCGAACCAGTACTCGGCGATGAGCGGCTCGATCTCGAAACGAGCGATTCCGTGAACGTCCTCGTCTGTCACGCCGTTTTGCACGCAGAAGTAGCTGTGCCCAATGCAGAAACCTTGGCCAAGCGCCGGATCTTTTTCAATCTCCTTATTGACCTCGCGAACTGCGTCGACCAGCGCGTCAAGCTTTTCGTTGCCGGTGTTCTGGAGCATGGTCAAGAAGCCGGGCGCATCGAGCGCGGGCTTCATGTCGAAGAACGCGAATCGACGGCGAAGGGCATAGTCGATGAGCGCCAACCCGCGGTCCGCTGTGTTCATCATGCCAATAATGAACAGGTTCTTTGGCACGGTAAGCCGTCGACGGTCTATGGAAAGCTCAATGGAATCCCCGCGGTAATCCGCCTCGATGAGCATGAGGAGTTCGCCGAACACCTTGGAGATGTTGGCGCGGTTGATCTCGTCGATGATGAAGAAATAGCTGCGCTCGCTATCGCGCGCCGCACGTGCGCAGAAGTCGGCGAATATGCCGGGCTGGATGTCGAAGCCACCTTCACCGTTGGGACGATAGCCAATAACGAAGTCCTCATAGGTATAGGACTGGTGGAATTGCACGAAGCCAATGCGCGAGTCGTCCTCTTCGCCCATCGTGGCATATGCGAGCCGCCTGGCGGCATAAGTCTTGCCCGTGCCGGGCGCGCCCTGCAGGATGAGGTTCTTCTTGCGTTCGAGCAGACCTTTCATGGCAGTAAGGTCGGGTTTTGAGACAAAGACGTCCTGGAGGAATTGAGCGTCGTCGTAGGGCTTCTTGGCCGAGGTCTGGGAGGCTGCTTCCCCGTCCGGCTCCGCATACAACGGCACGTCGCTCAGGTCGCGAGACTTCAGCGCTTCGGCGAGTTCGGGGCGAATCATCCACAAGAATGAGCCAGCATCATCCTTTGAAGTATTCTTGCCATAGAACAAAATTGGCCAGTACTTACCCTGCCACAGAGGACAATCGAGAGCCTTGGCGACCTTCATCGCCATGTTAGTACCAGCGCTCTGGTAATAACTCATGCTCTCACCATACGTTTGAGCAAGCTGAGTACAAGTTGCCTTTCCGCCTGCATCCATCATCCGACGAAGCAAGGCTTGGGCTTGCGGGTTGAAAATCGAGGAGTCATCGAGCAGCTGGTCCCACGTATCTTGGTCGATGCCCGGGTTGTATTCCTTAAGGTTTGGATGCCATCCCCACGGTGTTTTCGGCTCTGGCTTCCATTCGTAGGCATCTGCCGAAAGCTCGTAAAACGGCTTATCTGTTGCAGCACGAATAGCGTCCATGATGACAAGGTATTCCTCGCCAGCAGGCAGGTTCGCGCCCTTAACCTTAATGCCAAGAACATCTGCAAGATAGCCTCTACTATGTGCATCCAGAGGCATATAGATATTGGGAAGCACCCAGAACAAACCGATAGTGATGTTCCACTTTATGCAGATTTGGGAACGAACCGCATCGAACGCATGAGCCATTTGGAGGCGCTGCTGCACGCCAGCGGGGTTAGTGGCCAATTCCATTGCAGCGCAGAAGAGCTCCCACAGGTTGTCGATATCATGCGCTCCTCTATCTTGCTTGCCGCCAAAAAACCAGCTCCTCATGTTATTTACTACGGGCAGCCCCTCGTAATTCGTTGGCGTGGCGACGTCTTGACGGCCGAGCCCATCAAGCGCCAGGCGAACGATGCGATTTCTCTTTTCCGGGCTGACACCGCGATTGAAAGTCGCAAAGAATGTAAACGGATCAATGGTGACAAGCCCTTCAGCCTCAGTATCCATGGGAAACGTAAGTCCGCCCTCGCCGCTAAAGATGGATTTGAACAACTTCAGCAATCGAGACCTATCGTTGCGCATGCCGTACATGCCTTGTGCGATTGCGGCATATGCCGGCATCCAAGAAAACTGCGTGTGAGGCATTGGCTTTCCCTAAAATCGTAAAACAATAGTTGTTAAGTCCAATTTTAACGCGTCAATTAGCTTTTCGTATTAGCGGCAAGCTTGGCTATCCGTCAGTCGCCCCGCATTCTCCAGCGCGCTATTCCCACGGGGTCTAAAGCCCTCTGTACAAGCGTTGTTCAACTGAGACGATGGCATTCACGACTGACAGTTCTGACCTCTGATTCATGAATACAGACATTGCTAGACGGGATTAATATGTAATCCTGAACTGACTTAGGAATAGGCCCATCATCCCCGAAAATCGGAGGTTCCGAATGAGCCCTTATTCCGGCATTGAGAAAAGACTCGAATCCGTTGCGTCTGCCGTTGAGTCGCTTGATAAGACAAACAACATTGCGACGAGAGAACGATTGCGCGAACGGAAACGCATCCCATTCGATGTAGATTCCCTAACCAGTGAAGAGGTGAATTCGCTCAAGCGGCTCATAGAACACGAGAAGGACATCTTCACTTTCTCCAGATCACAGATTGAGTTAGGGGGCGACACAGTAAGAGGAATGTACGCGGAATTCAATAGGCTCAATCTTGTAATACAGGAAATCGGAGGAGGGTGCGCTGCGGTCCTTCCCATGGCTCATTGGGCAGTTGAAAAATACGAGCAACGAGAACGCGATGCTAGCAAGAATAAGACTGAGCAATGGAGGCACGATATCCTTGTGGCATCGATTAGCACTGCAGTTGGCGGCATTCTCGGCATTACAGGCACGCTGCTCGGTGTCATGTTGGGCTAGGAAAGCAAACGGTCGCCTTACGGCAAAATCGGGAGTTAAATGCTCAATCTTCTCAGTATTATTTCGCTAACGTCCGAGCTAATAGCGCTGCCTATTGCCCCCACTCGAAGCTAAAGAGCTTCATAACGCGTCAGTCCACAGGAGCGACAAGACCCCATCATCTCCACCCGGCCAAACGCCAACGCCTTGTCGGCACTTAGCTGCATACCGTTCGCGCCTTGATCCAAAGAGCTGGACGCTCAGCTCAATCCGAACACAACCGAGCCCACAGATTGCGGTAGCCTCGCTCTAGCCTCATTGTATGAAAATGCTGAGAGCACCTCAGTAGCTATAACGCTCGAGAAGGTTGTAAATCGGCCAGGTCATGAACCTCTTTCGTTCAAGCTCGTCAAGCGAATCAAGGCATGTGGTTGCAAGTTCGCGCTGCCCGAGCAGAATGAACGATGATGCCCTGATCTCCTTGCTGTCGGTGGAAGCGGCAATTTCTCTGAGCTGACATTTCCAGTCCTCATCGAGCTTGCGCATGCGAAACAGTGTCTGTGCCCGGTTGATTTTGTAGACCCCCGAGTTCGGCTCTAGGTTGTATAGAGCCTTAGATGTGATGTCGCAGCAGGATAGGAGTTCCTTCTCGCACACAGCTTCCTTGTCGTATGCGACCAGCATCTCGAGTAGGGCATTGTTGACGGTATCTGCGTTGCCGATGGCGACGGGACATCTCTCCAGAGCCTTTTCCAATTTGGTCGAGCTGATGTTGGCGAGCAGGCCGAAATCCTCACTTGCCAAGCTGTAAAGCGTGGGCATCGGATTGTCTGTATCAAGCTCACCGTTTTCGCCTCTGCACACCGCAAAAGTTAGGTCGGGCGAGGTCAGGTCAAAGATCTCGTATAGCCCATCGTCGTCAAGGCGGCCGAGCACCTTGACGCGAGAGCCCGCTATGTCGCAGTTGAAGACGATCAAGTTTTCGCTGTGGCCGCTGATCGAGAGGTGCTTACCGTCCATGAGCCCCTCACCCAGTCGGCCAATCTGGCTGAAATCTTTCCGAGAAAGCTCCGAGGGGTCCCAGTCTGGTACCACCCCGAGAAGGTCCATGAGCGAGACGAACTTCTCACAAGCGCCAATACGATTATCGAGGTCATCAAGGTCTGTATTGTTGAGGGAGCCCACTCTGCCAAGGAGGGCGCCGTCGAAAAACAGCTCGCCAGAGCGCGCAAATCCCCGGAACAACCTCGCGTCCCTGAGCCTGTTGCGAAAACCGCCACGCTCTACGAACTTAATGGTGCCCGTTTCCCCGAGCCTGATCGAAATCCCGCCGACTGTGAGAAATCTCCCGTCCCGATCTTCGCCGACATTGGCTACGGCCTCGCACCCGTAGTCACCAGCCTTGAGGGTATGGCTGGAAGTCGACTGGATCATTTCGAGCGAGCCAATCCTCTCCAGTACGTAGCGCTTGCCGCCCCGTGCTGTTCCGTAAAGGTACGCCCCCGTCTCGAACGGTTTAAGCGATATGGGGAACTCGTCCGAGTAGAAGGTCTTGCTCAGTTCGATCTTCTCGAACTTGATTTCTGAGCTCTCGAGCTCGCCGGGCATGAGGAAGCAGGCTTCATCGATTCCTTTCTGCTTGCGCTGGTCGGAGACGAACTCCATGCAGAGACGCCTCAGCTGCAGGGGATCGTCAGGAAGAGGGTAAAACCTCTCGGTTAGCGTTACTTGGCCTTCAGCCTTGCTTCGCCTCAAAGCCTCGCGGATGTCGTAGGGAAGGTATTGCTTGTAGTAGATTTGCCTGAGATTGAGGCTCTTGTCCATAAAGACTACGAAGTAGAGCACTCCGTCGTACGACATCAGGTACTTCTCGATATCGGTCACATTGACCCGGTATTTCACTGGACCACTGCCAGAGGGCTTCTTGAGAGTGCCCTTGATCTGAACCTGTATTTCACTATACAGGGACTCTTTGGTCATTGCGGCACCGCTGTATACCTCGATTTCTCCATCGACGCATACACCAGTATCGTTCTTTGCGAAATGAGTCAGGACATTGATCACCCTTATGAAAGCATAGCTGAGGTAATCGACAGCTGACTCTCCGATCTTCTTGTTGTCAATGATCAAATAAGCATCTACCCCCTAGAAAGTGTTTCCATTAGCGTCCCTGTTTCACCCCAAAATCTCACTTCCGAACTCCGCCAGCGTGAACGCGTTATCCGCGTCCGGCGCCTCGCGTTCGAACACCATGAAGTATCGGAACCCGGCGCCGGCCATGTCGGCCCACCGCGTTCCCAGACGCAGCTTCCGCCTGGCGTCCTCGGCCAGGTGCTCGCCCTTGGTCTCTATCGCCATGAGGACGCCGTCGTCGCGCAAAGCGAGGAAGTCCGGGTAGTGGTTGACAAACCCGTTGATGCTGAACTCCCCGGGCTTGCGCTCCACCACGCGGTGCCACCACCTCACGCGTCGGTTGTTCGCGAGCAGGTCCACCATCTTTCGCTCCAGCCCGTCGACGCGCCCGTCCTCGGCCTCATAGAGCGCCCCGTCGTAGGCAGTCATAGGGGTTGCCTGCACGAACGACTCGGGGAACCGGTACGCCGGCTCGAGCCGCACGTCACCCCGCGAGAGGAGCTTTCCGAAGCGGTCCTCGCAGAAGTCGTCGGCGAGCCCGCGCACGGCGTCCGTGACGGCGCGTGCGACGCCGCCCACGCTGTGGAGGCACGCGTCCACGACGGGCGAGTCCATGTCGTCCACCACGCGGGCGATGTAGCCCGTGAGCTGGGCGCTCCCGAAGGTGTTCTTGAACTGAGAAGACATCGCCTGGAGGACGAGCGCCTTCAGGCTCTCGCGCTTGCCCTCGTCGGACATGTTGGCGAAGAGCATCGCCATGTTCTTCCTGACGTCGTCCTCGAGCCAGCGGATGCGGTACTCGTCGGAGTCCGAGGCGAGATCGACCTCGCGCGCCTCGGAGAACGTGTCGGGGTCGACCTTCACGTCCTCGATGCCGTACTTGGACAGCCTGAAGTCCGCGAGAAGGTCCTCGCGGTCGAGCGGCTTCCACGTCTCGTCATCGGTGAACAGGCCACCGTCCACGCGGATCATGAACTGCGGGACGGCGAGCTCCCTCGCCGAGTCTGAGACCGCCTCGCGCATGCGGTATACGTTGGATCCCCCTCCCAGGCCGCCGAGCAGGGGGCCGGCGCCGCCCGAGCCGGCCTCCTCCTCGAAGCGCTCCTCGACGTGCTCGGAGGCGTCGATGATGTCGTCCACGGACGCAGATCCGGCGCCGGTGCCGGCGTCGTCGGGCACGCACAGGTCGAGCCCGTCGAGGTCGAGGTCGTCGCCCTCGCTATCCTCGGGGCCGCCCTCCGGCTCGTTCGGGAATTCGATCTGGTCCTGCCGGGCGGGTTCCGCGGGCGCCGTCCCGGCGGTCTCCACGTCCTCGCGAGAGAATCCCACGCCGTTGAGGCCGTCGACCACCTGCGTGAGGGTCGCGTCGAAGTCCGCCGACGCCGTGAGCACGTAGGCGATGTTGAGGCTGCGCGCCCCTGCGCGCGCGGCGTGGGGCTGCCTCAGCACGCGGCCCACGATCTGCTCCACGCTCACCTGCGAGCTCTTGTTGGCGACGGTGGCGAGCACATAGGCGAAGGGGCAGTCCCAGCCCTCGGCGAGCGCCTCCACGGTGATGATGAAGCGTATCGGGCACTCGCGGCCCATGAGGTCGGCCCCGCCGATCTCGTCCACGTCGCCCGTCCGCACGGCTATCTGCTCCTCGGGGATGCCGCCCTCCACGAGCTTCTGCTTGAGCTTGGCATAGGTCTCGGCGCCCTCGGCGCCGCGCCTCTCCGCCTGGAAGAGCACGATGGGGCGGATGTAGCGCCCGGTCCTCTTCTCGTCCTGCTCGGCGATGGCCTCCAGCCTGCGCTGGAGCGTGACGGCGTCGGCGATGGTCGTCCGCTTGTCCGGGCGGCGGTACACCACAACGGGCAGCTTCACCATCTCCTCGCGCTTGAGCTGCCGCGCGGTAGCCTGAGCGACGACGTTCGCGCCCCTGGCCGGCGTCGCCGTGAGCTCCAGCACGAAGCGCGGGTTGAGGTTGCGCAGCATGTCGAGCGAGAGCCTCGAGCGCGCGTGATGGCTCTCGTCCACGACGACGATCGGGTTCGTGCCCGCGAGCGCAGTGATGAGCGCGGTGTCGTCCGCGCCCTCAACGTCCACCGCCGTGCCGGCGTCTCGCTGGTAGGCGGTGAGCCCGGCGAGCGCCGAGTTCTCAGCGTAGGCGCGCCGCCCGTCCTTGTTCTTGAAGGAGTCGTAGGAGAGCACGAAGAGCGTGAGCTGCTCGCCGACGGTCGAGGCGGTGAACGAGCGGCCGCGCAGGCCGTCCTCCTTGTCGAGCACCTCCACGCGCCCGCCGAAGTCGCGGTCGAGCGCCATGCGCAGGAAGTGCTCGGGGTTGCGGAAGTTCCGGAGCGTCTGCGACAGGATCTCGCGCCTCGGCACGAGCCACACCACGACGTTGGCGGCTGAGGGCAGCGCCTCGGTCAGCACGTGGACGGCGCTCGCGCCGATGAAGGTCTTCCCGCCGCCCGTGGGCACCTTGACGCACACCTTCGGCGCGCCGCCGAGGTCGTCGCGGTAGCGCTCGACCCCGCCCTGTCCGGGCGTGAGCCCGACCGAGTTCATAAAGACGCCGTAGGCCGTCGCCGCGTCCTTGGTCATCGCGTACGTCCTCGCGAAGCGCCCGACCTCCGTGAGGACGTCCCTCTGGTACTGCTTCAGCTCCATGGCTAGATCCTCGCTATCTGGTCGGGCACGCGCTTGAAGACGACCCCCATCTCGTCAAGGCGCTCGGGCGCGATGGCGCAGCGGTCCGCGTAGATCACGGTCGGCGCGCCCTTGCGCGGGAGGCCTCGCAGAAGGTCGTAGGTGAGCGCGGTCTCCTCGCCGGGCTCCCAGGCGAGGTAGTAGACCGCCTGCGCGTGCTCGCCGAGGAGGTAGGGGTGCTCGTCGGTCAGGTCGACGTACGGTGCGCGGGTCTCGGTCGCCCACACGTATCGGGCGAGGTCCGCGCGCGTGACGTCCGGGCTCAGCGTCCCGTCGCCCCGGAAGAGCGCGGGGCCGAGCTCGTAGTAGGAGAAGCCGGAGTCGACGCCCTCGACCGCGCTGCTTCCTTCGCCGTAGCCCGAGATGACGCGACGAATGCGCTCGGCGGTGACGGTGTCGGCGTAGCCGTCAAGCTCGGCGAGGATGAAGCGGCGGGAGCCGCCGTCCTCTGCGTTGAGCCTCAGGACCGCGTGCGCAGTGGTGCCGGAGCCCGCGAAGGAGTCGAGCACGAGGGCGTCGTCGCCCGCGGCGATCTGGAGCACACGCTCAATCAGGCGCGTAGGTTTCGGCGTGTCGAAGGGCATCCTTCCACCAAAGATCGTCTTGATCTCCTTCTTAGCCTCGTCGGTATGACCGACCTCGGTGTAGGGCCAGTAGTTCGTCGGCAGTCGCCCGCCGACGCTGTCGATGTAGGTCTTCCGTCGGATTCCGCCTCGCCCGTTCCTCGTGAAATAGAACCTCGGCCACGGACCCGTCTCCTGGATTGCAGAGGCCATGGCCCTCGACTCCTCGACGGACTGGGCGAGCACGATGCCCTTGACCCCCTCGCGGGCCTCCGAGGCGTCGACACCGCAGACCTCGGCCCTGCGCTCGGCATCGTCCAGCTCCTTGAGGATGTAAGGGCACCAGCCGTTCATGTAGTCGAGCATCTGGTCCTGCTGGTAGCGCCAGCAGGCTCCGTTGTACGGGTATAGGAGCTCCCCGGTGAAGGGGTGCTGTATCGCGTAAACCATCCCCTGGTGGGTGGCTGCGCCCGGAGCGAACGCGTCGCTGCTCGTCCACGGCATAACGTCGTTGTCTGGGTTCTTGTACTTCGAGTCCATCTCCGCGGTACGCGGCAGCTTGCGGGGCTGCCAGTCCGGCGCCTTGCTGTAAACGAGCATGTGCTCGACCTCGGCTGGGATACCCTTGGAGTCGTTCCGCGTCGAGTAGTTTCGCTGCCACGATATGTCCGCGACGAAGCACGACGGGGAGAAGATCTCGTCGCAAACGAGCCTCAGGTTCGCGAGCTCCGTGTCGTCGATGCTGATGAAGATGGCGCCGGTTGGGGCGAGAAGCTTCCTCAGAAGCTGGAGCCTCGGGTACATCATGCACAGCCACTTGTCGTGGCGGCAGAAGTCCTCGCCCTCCTTGCCCACGGCCTGGTTGAGCCACTTCCTGATGCGGGGGTCGTTGACGTTGTCGTTGTACACCCAGCCCTCGTTGCCGGTGTTGTACGGCGGATCGATGTAGACGCAGTCGACCTTCCCCTCGTACTCGGGCAGCAGGGCCTTCAGGGCCTCGAGGTTGTCGCCGTGGATGACCATGTTCCCGCAGTCCGAGCCGTGGCTGTCGAGCACGCCCTTCTCAGGTACGCGCTCGAACACACGATACGGGACGTCGCGATGGTGGTTGACCACCTTCTCCTTGCCCATCCAGTTGAGAGTCGGCATTGACGCACATCCAATCCGGCACAAGCCGTGACGGTTAACAACATAATGCGACTATTATTCCACATGGTTTAAGCTTGTTTTGGATAGACCTCAATCCAAGCATTGCAATAAGCTGATACCTTACACAACAAATTGATGCCCTGGTCTATCTTCATACCTATAGCTGTCCTTTTTTGCTTCTTTGAATGGATAATCGCTATGTAAAAGGCGATAGCTCCCTAATGATGAAAACTAAACAAGGTGATAATGCCCCTCACCCCTTACCACTTCCTCGCTTCTAGATCCAGAAAGCGAATTAGCACGCAAATCAACTCAAGACGAGTGCACGCCATTGGGTAGAAATAAACGAGAAACCGGATTAAACAACCCGTCATAAGGATGGTTTCCGTGGTTGAATTAAACGTAAACGATTTGAGGGTTTTGTCCTTTGGAAAATACTTGTTGCAGCAAGCTCAAAGTCAAGCGAAACTCTCTCACCCGCTCAACTCTGCAGCCGTGATGAGCGCCCAAGACGCGATAGAGCTATTCCTGACCGTTTTGGCCAATAAATACGAGATAAATGCCGACAAAGTGAGATTCATGGAATATTGGGAGTGTTTGGCCAAAAAAGGGGTTCAGCTTCAATATAAGGAAGAGATGAGGCATCTCAATAGCTGTCGAGTATCCATCAAGCATTCTGGAGCCTTTGCCTCAACAGAAGACATAGACAGAGCCCTCGACTTTGCAAACTTATTTATTCGCGACGTTGTAGAGCGGGTGTTTAATACGTCATTTGACGACCTGTCTTTAATCCAGTTCATCACTTACGAAGAAGTGAGGAGCTTGTTGAACGAAGCGCGACAGGCCTTGCACCAAAACGATTACGTTTGCACCCTTGAAAAAGCTGCTGAGGCTTTTTCCGCCTTGTTGGATAACTACATTGACTCTAGGAAAGTACACCCTTGGGATAATGCTTACCGATTTTCACAACTCGGAGCTTTTGACTCAGGCTTCAACCTGATGAAAACAGCCAATGGGGATATTCCTCGATATATCGATAGGGTGAGCGAATCAATTAATGCTCTTAGCAAGGCAGTTGAAGTACTTGCTCTGGGAATAGACTTCGACTCGTTCGAGCATTTCAAAATGATCACCCCAGAAGTCTACTCCTTTGCTGGAGCCAGTAGAACCCCCTATTGGCTTGCCGAAACTCGCGAAGCAGTCAGCGATAATTCAAGCTGCGCCGAATGGGCACTCAATTTCGTAATTGAAACAGCAGTTGCTCTTAGCTCGCGCCCGGCGCCCGCAAAGCTGACATCGTTTTCCGATGATTTCCTTCAGACAGCGGACTAATTACCTGCCCGCAATGACATAAGCTGCGCTGACGAAAGGAGCCCATAGGGCGAACAAACGTGGAACCGCTAGGCCTAGAAGGCAAATCGTTTCTACGTTCCACAGGTTGGAAGAAGCACTTTGACCCTCAAGCCCAAGCCCAATACCAGCCGACTCAAGCCAATAATCTCTTTCGTTAAGCGCTCCATCGGTACGTTCGGCATCTACGCAGCACTCGCACCCAGTTAGTGCGCTCAAGCACACGTGTCCCCATCGGTCGGACTGCTCCGCCAGATCTCGGAAGACCTACCGAAGCGCATATTGAAAAAAAGGGGGGCAGGCCGGCCGGCTCCTATCGCCCACCCATGTACCATCGTGTTGATTTAAGCAGCTCCATCTGCTCATCCGTAAAAGAAGCAAGAACTTGCTCTCTTGAGAACAACAAGCGGTATGCATCTAAAACCGAGTATTCATCTGTTTTATCAAAAGACTCAATCAACGTCACAATCAACTGATCATGATCATAGGAAAGGGAGCTGAGTTCTTTGCTTACAATTGTTTTCTGTTCTTCGTCGAGGCTGTTCAAGAGCATATTGAAAGCCTCTTTCTTGCGAATGCTCTCTTTCTTCGTACTGTCGAGCTTTTGATTATATAAAGCCAGATAATCGATGTTGGCGTTCGATTGACCAATATCAGCATGGCAATAGTCAAGATATGGCGTACTTGCAACGCCACACATTCGAATCTTCCTCGCTCGCTGGACTGCTTTTTGACGGGCTGATTCTATCTCTTCCTTAACGTGGTCTAGCATCTCTTCCTCAACGTGGAAATCATCAACAATCTCCAAAATAGAATCTAGAGCACGTAGGGCATCAAAAAGCTCGTAGCTACCCGCCCTACCTGCTTCATCGCTATTCCGGTCTTTCTGCTCTTGCGCGGCAGGCTTGTCCTCTTCTAGTTCATTCATCTCTTTTCCTATGGGGCTCTCCGTATTTCCCCCAGCAAAAGCCTTGCAACTTTTCCGATGATTATCGCCAGCCACCATGTCATATTCCTAACCGGCAGTTATTACATTCACAACTTGAACTGCACTTTATTAATTAGCTGCGCTCATACAAGCCGCTTGCTCGAAATGCCAGACTCGCTTTCTTCTAACTTGCGCCAAAACCAGACAAAAGGCCCCCATCTCCCCACTCCGGACTCACGTACTTGTCCAGCTTCCTCCAGCACGACTCACGCTGCGGACGTGTGGTCTTGGAGCATGTGCACCCCCATACAATGTCGCCCAGACGTTCGACGCTGATTCGCCCGCATGAGCAGCAACGCACGCGATAGAGCTCCTCTCCTCGCCTGTCTCCGGGAATCACGTCGAGGAGCTCGTAGCCGCAGGCGTCGATCACATCGAGCAGTACGGCCTCCGGAATCTCCCCTTTTAATCCCTGCCCAACGCCGTACTTAGTCCAGCTGTCCCGGTACCACTGCTTCCAATAGCACGCACGACATACGGGCTCACCGATCTCCTGCTTATGCAGGATATATTCGAACCGGTAATGGGCTTCGGTGCCGCATTTCTTGCAGCGTGTAAGCATCCAGCCACGTGGGCCGCTAAACGGCTCAAGACGTACCAACCCCGCTTTGTCCATAATGCGGTCAGTGCATTCTAGGCAATACGCAGGTTTGCTCCTTGTGCGATACGCCGCTAGATTCTTGCATCCTGGTGTACTGCAGGTTTTCATGATGGTAACCCTCACGTTCTCAAGCCATTCCTAGATCCAATCGCTTCCTATGTTAGCAACCCCTCCGCATCCAGCACGTCATACGCGTGCTCCGCCCACACGCGATTGACCACGTATGGCTGCTCAGCCGCAATTGAAGACGCTGCGAGCGGTTCGCTGAA
>OLNI01001181.1_pt1 | contig 15785 bp, 10 predicted proteins | sample 1672921 | NCBI WGS metagenome assembly OLNI01 (sample SAMEA3136737, study PRJEB25190) | human gut metagenome | biome: human gut; feature: human-associated habitat; material: faeces | place: Austria | collected 2013 | reverse complement strand
TCCTCCGTCTGGGCCGCCTCCTCGGTGACCAGGGTCTGCTGCTGCTCGGTTGTGGTCTGGGCCTGGTCTCCCCCTGTCTCCTCCCAGGTGATGGGGCAGGCATCGGTGTGGTCGCCCATGACGCGCTTCCAGACCCGGGCAAAGATTTCCTTTTTGTCCTCTTCCCGGTCCAGGGGGGTGTTAGGCATAGCTCCTTCCATGGCAATTCCTCCTTTTCTGTTTTCCCATCCTATGCCCTGCCGGCCCATTCTGTCCGTCCGGACAGCCTTTCCCGGAAGTTTTTCCCGGCGGTGCCCCCGAAGTCTCTTGACAGACGCGCCTTTGCCCATTAAAATAAAATCAGTATAAATATGCAGACAATGAGGCAGTCTCCCCTCTTGGGCGGGACTCCGGGACCTCATGCCCGCTTTCTGCGGCGCCGCCATCGGCCCGGTTCGGCCCGGCTGCCGCGATTTTATGCGAAATTTTAGAGAAATGGAGGTGTGTCCCGACAATATGCTGCCCTATATCCTGACCGGCGTGATCGTATTTATTGTCGCGCTTGTGATAGGGATTCCCCTGGGCATCCTGTACCGCAAGAAAGTGGCGGAAAAGGAAATCCTCAGCGCCGAGGAAGAGGCCAAGCGCATCATCAACGAGGCCATCAAGAGCGCCGAGAGCAAAAAACGGGAAGCCCTGGTAGAAGCCAAGGAAAAAATTCTGGCGGAAAAAACCAACTACGAGAGAGAAGCCAAGGAGCGCCGCTCCGAACTGCAGGAGCAGGAACGCCGGCTCCAGCAGAAGGAAGAGACCCTGGAGCGCAAGCTGGAAAACGTGGAGCGGAAGGAGGAGTCCTACGCCGCCCGCCTGGCCAACCTGGAGGAGGCCCGGACCAAGGTCGCCAAGCTCCAGGCCGAGCAGATGGAGACTCTGGAACGGATCTCCGGCTACACCGCCGAGGAGGCCAAAGCCTACCTGATCGCCAAGCTGGAGACCGAGGTCACCCACGAGGCCGCCATGAAAATCAAAGAAGTGGAGGCCCGCTTCAAGGAGGAGGCCGACGCGAAAGCCAAGGAGATCGTGGGGCTGGCCATCCAGCGATGTGCCGCAGACCACGTGGCCGAGGCCACCGTGTCCGTGGTGCCCCTGCCCAACGACGAGATGAAGGGCCGGATCATCGGCCGGGAGGGCCGGAATATCCGCACCCTGGAGACCCTCACCGGCGTGGACCTCATCATCGACGACACCCCGAAGGCCATCCCCGTCTCCTGCTTCGATCCAGTTCGCCGGGAGATCGCCCGGCTGGCCCTGGAAAAGCTCATCCTGGACGGCCGAATCCACCCCGCCCGCATTGAGGAGATGGTGGAAATCGCCAAGCGGGAGGTGGACGCCACCATCAAGGCCGAGGGCGAGCGCGCCGTGCTGGAGACCAACGTCATGGGCCTGCACCCCGAGCTCATCAAGCTCATCGGCCGCATGAAGTACCGCACCAGCTACGGACAAAACGTGTACAACCACTCCATCGAAGTGGCCCAGCTGGCCGGCCTTATGGCCGCCGAGATTGGGGAGGATGTGGCCACCGCCAAGCGGGCCGGCCTGCTCCACGACCTGGGCAAGGCTGTGGACCACGAGGTGGAGGGCTCCCACGTCACCATCGGCGTGGAGCTGGCCCGGAAGTACAAGGAGAGCAAAGAGGTGGTCCATGCCATCCACGCCCACCACAACGACGTAGAGCCCCAGACCGTCATCGCCTGCCTGGTGCAGGCCGCTGACGCCATTTCCGCCGCCCGACCCGGCGCCCGGCGGGAAAACCTGGAAAACTACATCAAGCGCCTGGAAAAACTGGAGGAGGTCACCTCTTCCTTCCGCGGGGTAGAGAAATCCTACGCCATTCAGGCTGGCCGCGAGGTCCGCATCATCGTCAAGCCCGAAGTGGTCAGCGAGGATGAAATGACCTTGCTGGCCCGGGAGATCGCCCAGCGGATTGAAAACGAACTGGAGTATCCCGGACAGATCAAGGTTCATCTGCTGCGGGAGGTCAAAATCGTGGAATACGCCAAGTGATTCCTACATCCCATAGTACGCCCCGCCCTTGGGAAGCTCCCAGGGGCGGGGTTTTCTACACGGCGCCCCGCCAAAATTTTTGTCTTTTTTTGCAGTTTCTCCCTTTTTGTTTTCCCCAAAATAGCATATAATAAGGGAAATCTTTTCTGTTTGAAAAAGGGGGAGACGGTATGCTGCTTCACCTCTTGGCTGTGGGCGATGTGGTGGCCCAGGGCGGGCTGGACTGTCTGCACCGGCACCTGCGCCGGTTGAAAAAGGAACACGATGTTCACTTCACCGTGGTCAACGGCGAAAACGCCGCCGGTCTGGGCCTGCTGCCCCAGCATGCCGAGGAACTCTTTGACGCGGGGGCGGACGTCATCACCCTGGGCAACCACACCTGGGGAAAACGGCAGATCGCGGACTATCTGGAGGACAACCCCTATATTCTCCGCCCGGCCAACTTCGCCCCCAACCTTCCCGGGCGGGGCTTTGGGCTCTATGAGGGCCCCCAGGGCCTGCGGCTGGGGGTGCTGAACCTGATGGGACGGTTTCAGCTGGACGCCAACCTGGACTCCCCCTTCCGCCGGGCTGACGAGATTCTGGCCGGGGAGGGCGCCCAGGCCGATCTGCTTTTCGTGGACTTCCACGCGGAGGCCACCAGCGAAAAGGGGGCCATGGCCTGGTACCTGGACGGACGGGTGCAGGCGGTGTGGGGCACCCACACCCATGTCCCCACCGCCGACGCGCAGATCCTGCCCCAGGGCACAGGGTTTATCACCGACCTGGGGATGACCGGCCCTGCCCGGTCCATTCTGGGGGTAAAACCCGAAAACTCCGTGGCCCGCTTCCTGGGCCAGCTGCCCCGGCGGTATGAGGCCGCAGACGGCCCCAACCGGCTGGGGGCCGTTCTCTTCACCATTGACACCCAGACCAAACGCTGCTGCCAGGTCACCCGCACCGACCTGACAGACTGACGGGACCCAAGGAGGGCTTGTGCATGCTGACCTTTCTCCACGCCGCTGATTTTCATCTGGACTCCCCCTTTCATGCCCTCCCCCCGGAACAGGCGGCGGAACGCCGGCAGGAGCAGCGCCAGCTGCTCACCCGCCTGGCGGACACCGCCCGCCAGGCACAGGTTGACCTGGTCTTTCTGGCGGGGGACCTTTTTGACGGCCAGCGGGCCCGGCCGGAAACAGTCCAGGCCCTCTATCAGGTCTTGGAGGAGCTGGAGGCAGAGGTCTTTCTCTCCCCCGGCAACCACGACCCCTACTCCCCCACCTCCCCCTACGGAAAGTTTCCCTGGCCGGACCACGTACATATCTTCACCCAGGCCGCCCCGGCCCGGGTGGAGGTGCCCCAGTTGGGGGCGGTGGTCTACGGCAGTGCCTTTACCTCCCTCTACCGGATGGACAGCCCCCTGGCCGGCTTCCACGCCCAGGAGGAGGACCTGGCCGCTTTCGGCTGCTTTCATGGGGACCTCTCCTCCGCCCACAGCCGCTACGGCCCCATCACCCACAATGAAATTGCCGCCTCGGGCCTGCACTATCTGGCCCTGGGCCACAGCCACAGCGCCAGCGGCCTGAAGCGGGCGGGAAAAACCTATTACGCCTGGCCCGGCTGCCCGGAGGGGCGGGGCTTTGACGAGACCGGGGACAAAGGGGTCTATCTGGGCCAGCTGGAGGGCGGCCGGGTGTCCCTGGACTTTGTCCCCCTGGCCCGGCGGCGGTACCTCACCCCCAGCCTGGACATCACCGGCCAGGACCCCGCCCAGGCGCTGGAGGCGCTCATCCGCGCCTCCCGGCCGGAGGACATCCTTCGGATTTCCCTCACCGGCACCCGGGACCCGGACAACGAGCCCAATCTCACTGCCCTCACCGCCCTGGCCTCCGGCTATTTTTACAGCGCCAGTCTCTATGACAACACCACCCTGAGCCAGGCTCTCTGGGCCCGGATGGAGGAGGATACCCTCACCGGGCTCTTCCTCCGGGCCATGGCCCAGCGCCTCCAGGAGGCCGCCCCCTCTGAGCGGCCCCTGCTGGAACGGGCGGTCCGGTTCGGCCTGGCCGCCCTGGAAGGAAGGGAGGAGCCCCAATGAAACTCTTGCAGCTCACCGCCACCTTCGGCTGCTTACAGGGGGACACCCTGGAATTCGGCCCGGGGATGACCCTCATCGGGGCCCCCAACGGCAGCGGGAAATCCACCTGGTGCGCCTTCCTGCGGACCATGCTCTACGGCCTGGACACCCGCCAGCGGGACCGCAAGGGCGCCCCCGCCGACAAAAACCGTTACCGGCCCTGGAGCGGCTCCCCCATGGAGGGGCTGCTGGTCTGTGAATTCCAGGGCCGGGTCCTGGAGCTCCGCCGGACCTCCGCCAGCGGGGTGCCCATGGGGGATTTTTCCGCGGTCTACCAGGACACCGGCCTGGCCGTGCCCGGCCTGACCGGGGAGACCGCCGGGGAGATCCTCACTGGCGTGAGCCAGGAGGTCTTTGACCGCTCGGTGTTCTTCCGCCAGACTGGCCTGGCCGTCAGCCAGAGCCAGGAGCTGGAGAAGCGGATCACCGCCCTGGTCTCCTCCGGGGAGGAGGATGTATCCTGGACCGAGGCCAACGAACGCCTCAAGACCTGGCTCCACCGCCGCCGGTTCCACAAAAGCGGCCTGATCCCCCAGCTGGAGGCGGAGGAGGCCCAGCTCCAGCAGACCCTCACCCAGACCGCCTCCCTGCGCCAGGATCTGGCCCAGCTCCAGGCCCGGGCCGCCGGCCTGCGCCAGCAGAAGGCCCATTGGGAGAGCCGGCTGTCCATGGAAAACGACAAATTCCAGACCATCAGCCAGCGGCGCTACGCAGAGGCCGCCGCAGAGCTGGACGCAGCGGAACTCCAGTTACAGACCCTCCTGGCCCGCCAGCAGGCCGACGCCCCCCAGACAGAGCCGGACCCCGACGAGCTGGAGGAGGAGATTCAAGACACCCTGGACGATCTGGCCAGCCGGCGGCGGCTTATGACAGGCTTTGTGACCCTCATCGTGCTGCTGACCCTCTGCGGGGTGGTGCTGTTCGCAGCGCCCCATGTGCCCCAGTTCCCCCTCCAGCTCCCGGAGATTCCCCTCCTGTTTCTGGCCCCTGTGGTGGGGGTACTCTGGCTGCTGGTGCTGCTGTTCACCTTGATTAAGTCCGCCTGTGACCGGCGGGACACCAAGGCCCTGGACGAGCTTCGCGCCCTGCTGGAGACCCGCCAGCAGGAGGACAGCCACCTGGCCCAGGACCTGCGGGAGGCCCAAATCCGCCGGGAGCACGCCCAAAAATACTTCGAGGCTGTCAGCCAGCAGAGCGGCAGCGGCCCCTATCTCCCCCCGGAGGCGGAGGCCTGCCGGGCCTCCCTGCACCAGGCAGAGCAGGAGATCGCCCAGATCCAAGGTCAGCTCACCGCCCTGGGGGACCCGGTCCTGGTGGATGCCCGGCTGGACGAGATTCAGGAGGCCTCCGCCCGGCTGCAGGGGGATTACGACGCCATTGAGGTGGCCATGGAGGCCCTAAAGGAGGCCGACGATCAGCTCCACGCCCGGTTCTCCCCCCAGCTGAGCCAGACAGCCGCCGGATACTTCCAGCAGCTGACCCAGGGAAGGTTCTCTCAGGTGGCCCTGGACCGCAGTTTCAACGTCACCGTCCGGGAGACCGGCGCCCTGGCCGACCGCCCCCTGGCGCTCCTGAGCCAAGGCACCGCCGACCAGCTCTACCTGGCCCTCCGTCTGGCGGTGGCGGACCTGGTCCTCCCCTCTCCCCAGGCCTGTCCGCTTATCCTGGACGACGCGCTGCTGTCCTTTGACGATGACCGTCTGGCGGTGGTCCTGCACCTGCTCACAGAGCTGGCCGAGGACCGTCAGATCCTGCTGTTCACCTGCCAGCACCGGGAATTCTTCATGCTGGAGGACCGGCCGGAGATCACCACGGTGACACTGCCTGACTTTTAACGGGCATCCTGGACGGTGGGTTCCGGCGGCGGCAATCTATGGTTGCCATCCCGGAAAAAGAAGCGTATAATAGAGGACTGACCCTGAAATTGTTCCGTTCCAAAAGGAGGTTCCCATAATGTCCCAATCCCATCTCCCGCCGGAGGAGCCCCACCTGTCTTCCGAGGCGCCGCCCCAGGAGGGACCGGCCGCATCCCAGAACCCCGCGCCCCCCGCGGAGGATACGGCCGCCCAGAAGGCGGGCAAAGAGAAGAAGCCGGGGGCTTTCGGCGCCGACCTCTACGGCTGGCTCCAGGCCCTCACCTTTGCCCTGGCCTTTATCTTGATCTTCTTCACCTTCTTCGGCCGCGTGATCGGCGTGGACGGCCACTCCATGGACCCCACCCTCAACGACCGGGACATGCTCTTTCTCCAGTGCATCGCCTATGAGCCCAAGCAGGGGGATGTGGTGGTCCTGCACAAGGACTTTGGAGACGTTGAAACCCCCATTGTCAAGCGGGTGATCGCCGTGGGCGGCCAGACGGTGGAAATCGACTATGACACCGGCACAGTCTACGTGGACGGTCAGCCCCTGGAGGAGGACTACATCATGGAGCCCATGGTCCGCCCGGAGAGCCCCTACCTGCAGGGGACCTACTGGGAGGTGCCCGAGGGGTCTGTCTTCGTCATGGGGGACAACCGCAATAACTCCTCCGACAGCCGGGACAGCCGCCTGGGCCCGGTGGACACCCGGTATGTGCTGGGGCGGGCCATCTGCACGGTTCTCCCCTTCCAGCACATCGGCCTGGTGGAATAAGGAGGTGAGACCGTGCGACTGGACAAATGGCTGAAGGTCTCCCGCCTGATTAAGCGCCGCACTGTGGCCAACGAGGCCTGTGACAACGAGCGCATCTCCGCCAATGGCCGGGTGGTGAAGGCCTCCTATGAGGTCAAGGTGGGGGATCAGCTGGAGATCCGCTTCGGCGCCCGGACGGTGCGGCTGGAGGTTCTCTCCGTCACCGAGCCCAAGGGCAAGGAGAATGCCGTGCTCCTCTACAAAGAACTTTGATTTTCAGCGGATGGGTTCCTGTGAGACCAGGAACCCATCCGGTTTCTTTTCCTGCCAGCGCCAAAAACCCCGCCCTGGAACATGGCTCCAGGGCGGGGTTGTCTTGTGGGTGGGGATTATTGATCCACCGCGTCCTTCAGGGCTTTCCCGGCCTTAAAGACGGGCACCTTGGTGGCGGGGATGGGGATGTCCTCCCCGGTCTTGGGGTTGCGGCCCATCCGCTCGGCGCGGACCTTGGTCTCGAAGGCGCCGAAGCCAACGATCTGGACCTTTTCCTCCTCTGTCAGCGCCTTGGTGATCAGGTTGATGGCGGCGTTCAGGCCGAGCTCCACATTCTTCCGGGAGAAGCCGGTCTCCTCCGCGATGCGCAGGATCAGTTCAGTCTTGTTCATGGTGATTACCCTTTCTCTCTTCGTTTTCCGGGTGTTTCTCCCGGTTCCACAGCGCCATCAGCTGGGACACATCCAACTCCCTCATGTCCCTGCCCTGGGCTGTGACCGCCGCCTCCACCCCGGCAAACCGGCGAATGAATTTCTCGCAGGTCCCGGCCAGGGCGTCCTCGGCATCTATTTGAAAGAACCGGGCAATCTTCACTGCGGCAAACAGCAGGTCGCCCAGCTCTTCCTCCACGTTGCTGTGGTCCGCCACCGCGGTCTGGAGCTCCTCCAGCTCCTCGGTGAGCTTGTCCATGGCGGCCTGGACATTGGGCCATTCAAAGCCCGCTTTCTCCGCCTTGGCCTGGATTTTCTCCGCCCGCCACAGGCCGGGCAGGCTCTTGGCCACGCTCTGGAGGGTGGCTGTGTAGGTGGTCTGCCCCTTCTCCTGGCGTTTGAGCTCCTCCCAGCTGTCCGGGGTGGCCGCCGCGCCGCCAAAGACGTGGGGATGCCGGAAAATCAGCTTTTTGCAGATGCCGTCGGCCACGTCGTCCAGGGTAAACCGGCCGGCATCCTCCTCTATGGAGGCATGAAACAGGACCTGGAGCAGGACATCCCCCAGCTCCTCCTTCAGATGGGCGGGGTTTTTCTCGTCGATGGCCTCGGCCACCTCATAGGCCTCCTCCAGGAAGTTGCGCCGGATGCTCTCATGGGTCTGCGCCCCGTCCCAGGGGCATCCCCCTGGGGCGCGGAGCAGGTGGACAATCCGGCGCAGGTCCTCCACCGTATAGGCCGTCTTCTCTTCAAAATTGATCATAATTTATCATATCATTCCCGTAATCTCAAGTCTTTATGGGATATTTTGCAGGCTTCTTCCAAAAATTTTTTCCACTCAGCGAATCCGCAGCAGTTTCGCAATCTTATCCCCCTTGGGCATCAGGGAGAGGTCATCCCGGGAGACGATCCGCAGCACCAGAACCAGAATGCCGTAGACCACGCAGCCGATCACAATGGACCCCGCCACGGACAGGGTGTTGCCCAAGTGGGCGGCCAGCAGGCCATAGCTGGCCCACACGGCAGCCCCCATCACCCCGGCGGCAATGGCGGGCTTCACAAAGACCCGCAGGTACTTGGGCGGGGGGGGGGGAACCTTTTTAATGGCCACCAGCTCCATCACCGACACCAGCGCGAAACACACCAGGGTCCCCATGGGCGCTCCCTTGATGCCCACCGAGGGAATCTGCACCAGGACAAAGTTCACCGCCAGCTTGGTGGCGCTGCCAATGGCGATAAACCAGATAGGCAGGGCCGCCCGGCCGTTGGCCTGGAGGATGGCGTTGCACAGCAGCATCATGCACACAAAGGCCGAGGCAATGCCCAGCACCAGCAGGCAGTGGCTGGCCACCTCCTGGTTGGTCTCTGGATAGAGCATCTGGATGATGGGGCCGGAGAGCACCGCCAGGCCCACGCCGGCCGGCAGGGCCAGCAGGGCGCCCACCCGCAGGGCGGACTCGGCAATCTTCCCCGCCCCCAGCTTATCCTTCCGGGTCAAGGCCGCGGAGACTGCGGGGACAATGCAGGCAGTCAGAGAGACCATGAAGGCCGAGGGCAGATTGTAGATGGTGATGGCCTTCTGGTAGCAGCCGTACAGACTCACCGCCAGCTGCTCTGTATAGCCCAGGGCGCTCTGGAGCAGGTTCTGCACCTGGACCGTGTCCAGGTAGGTGGTGATGGGCACCACGGAGGAGCTCAGGGTGATGGGAATGGCGATGGCCGCCAGGGTCTTGAGAATCTGCCCGGCGCGCTCAGGCTTGTCGTCGGTGGGCGCCAGCCCCCGGCCGCTGTTGCGGCGGTGGTGGCGGATCATCAGGTAGACCAGGGAGACAAAGCCGCTGGCCGTGACCCCGCCGATGGCGCCGGCGGCGGAGAACTCACTGCCGAAGCCCAGGTAGAGGATGTACCAGGCCAGCACCAGGCCCACACCCAGCTTGGTCAGGGCCTCCAGCACCTGGGAGACCGCCGTGGGCACCATGTCCGAGTGGCCCTGGGCATAGCCCCGGTAGGCCGACATGGTACACACAAAGAAGCAGGACAGCGCCATCACCCGCACAGCGGGGGCGGCCAGACTGTCCCCCTGGAGATTGGCCAGGGGCTGGGCAAAGACAAACATCACCAGGCTGCTGATGGAGCCCAGAATGACAAAGGTGACCAGCGCCACCCGGAAAACCCGGTTCACCTGGTTCCGCCGGTCCAGGGCGTTGGCCTCGGAGATGGTCTTGGACATGGCCACCGGCAGGCCGGCGGTGGAGATCATCAGCAGCAGGTTGTAGATGGCGTAGGCGTTGTTGAAGTGGCCGAAGCCCACATCCCCCAAGATGCGCCCCAGGGGGATTTTATATAGGGCGCCAATGATTTTCACGATGGCGATGCTCACGGCCAGGATGGCCGCCCCGCCGAAAAATGTGTTGCTTTTCTGCGTTCGTTCTTTCAAAAGTCAATTCCTCCGGTCGGCAAGGCTGGCGCCGTCCCCAAAGAGCAGGGGCAGGGCATAGGTCTCCACCTCGGCCTTGATCCGCTCCAGGTCCAGGGTGAAGAAGGTTCCATCCTTGTATATGATCTTTCCCCGGGCCATATTCATCACCACGTCGGACCCCCGGGCGGAATAGACCAGGTTGTCCTCCACACTGTGGCAGGGGGTGAGGCTGGGGCGGTCAAAGTCCACCAGGATCAGGTCGGCGGTATAGCCGGGGACAATCTGTCCGGTCCTCCGCCCCAGGGCCCGGGCACCGTCCCGGCTGGCCATGGCCAGCACCTGGCGGGGCAGCAGGGCCAGGGGGTCATGGGTGACCCCGTTGTGGAGAATGGCCGCGAACTTCATCTCCTCAAACATGTCGTGGTTGTTGTTGGAGGACACCCCGTCGGTGCCCAGGGCGATGTTCACCCCCGCCCGCTTCATGGCGGGAATCCAGGCCACCCCAGAGCCCAGCTTCAGGTTGGACACGGGATTGTGGATGCAGGAGACCCCCTTCTCCGCCATGAGGGCCCAGTCCTCCTCGGTGGTCCAGACACAGTGGGCGGCAATGGCCCGGGTGTCCCAGACCCCGTACCGGTCCAGGATCTGCAAGGGGGTCTTGCCCCAGCGTTTCTTGCAGGCCTCGTGCTCAGACTGGGTCTCGGAGACATGGACGTGCATCCCCAGTTTTTTCTCCTGGGCGTACGCCGCCATCCACTGCCACAGGGGGACGTTGGAGGTATACTCCCCGTGGATGGAGGCGTCCACCAAAATCTGGCCGTTCCCCGCGCCGTGCCACTCCTCGGTGAGCCGGCGCTGGTTGTCACAGTCCTTGCAGGTGGCCGGGCTGAAGTCCGCCGGGGCCCCGAAGTAGACCCCCCCGCAGGAGAGATTGGCGCTGATGCCCGCTTCCAGCACGGTTTGGGCGATGTCGGTGGTGTGCATGTACATGTCAGCGATGGTGGTCACCCCGCCGGCAATGAGCTCGGCCAGGGCCAGCCCTGTGCCGGCCCGGACCGCCCGGCCGTCCAGCTTGGCCTCCGTGGGGAAGATCCACTGGTTGAGCCAGGTGTGCAGGTCGCACCCCCCGCCGTAGCCCCGGAGCAGGGTCATGGGGATGTGGGTATGGGCGTTGACCAGGCCGGGCATGAGGACGTTGTTTCCGCAGTCGATCTCCCGGTCAAAGGGCCCCTGGGGACGCTGGGTGCCCACGGAGGAGATGGTCTCCCCCTCCACAACCACATAGGCCCCCTCCAGCAGGGTGTCCGCCTCGTCCATCAGCAGGGCGCGGCAGTGATACAGTAAGCTTCGTTCCATAGCGGGCCTCCTTCCCTCAGTTCAGGTGCTCCAGGCAGGCCAGCACCAGGGAGGAGAACCGGTCCCGGGCCGCGGCGGCGGCCTCCAGCACCTCTTCCTCGCTGAGCTTTTTGGGCAGCACCCCGGCGGCCATGTTGGAGACCAGGGTGAAGCCCAGCACCTCCATGCCGCAGTGCCCGGCGGTGATGACCTCCGGCGCGGTGGACATGCCCACGGCGTCCGCCCCCAGAATCCGGGCCATGCGGACCTCGGCGGGGGTCTCGTACTGGGGACCGGGGAAGTACATGTAAACCCCCTCCTTCAGGTCCATGTCCAGCCGGCGGGCCTGCTGGCGGGCCAGCTCCTGGAGCCGGGGGGTGTAGAGGTAGCTGGCGTCGGGGAACCGGGGACCGAACTCCGGGATGTTCTCCCCCCACAGGGGAGACTCCATGAAAATTTTAATGTGGTCGGTGATGAGCATCAGGTCCCCGGCCTGAAACTTCCAGTTCACCCCGCCGGCGGCGTTGGTGACAAAGAGGGTGTCGCACCCCAGCAGGCGGAGCACCCGGACCCCGTAGCTCACCTCCTCATAGGAGTATCCCTCGTAGTGGTGGACCCGACCCTGCATCACGGCCACCGGCTGGCCGGCCAGGCGGCCGAAGACCAGCTGTCCTTTGTGTCCCGGGGCGGTGGAATGTTTAAAATGGGGAATCTCCCCGTAGGGGACCACCACGGCGTCCTCCACCAGGTCCCCCAGATACCCCAGGCCGGAGCCCAGAATCATGGCCACCTTGGGCCGGAACCCTCCCAGCTTGGCCTGCAGAGCGTCCGCGCTTTCCCGATATTGGGCAAAGGTATAATTCATAGCATATCCTCCATCTCGGGGCCGCGCCCCTGTTTTTTCCCTGGCCCCCGGCCAGGGTTTCCGTCAAGTATACTGGGATATCTTACACCCACTGCACGGAAAAATCAAATAAAATCCTTGGCGCTGCAAGGTTTTTTCTCCCTTGGCAGGGGGCCGGGGCGGGATTTTTCCCCCGCCCCGCCTCTGTCCCGCCAAAACCGCCGGGCGGCTGTTTTTCTGCTTGCTATTTCCTGCCAGTCCGTGCTATAATATCGGTGAAAAACAAAATATGCGGCAGATTTCAGGGCTCCGACCCCCTGAAATCCTGCGCAGGTGCCATAACCACCTACACAACGGCCCAAGGCCGCACCGCATGGACGATATTATACAGTTTTTCCAGACCCTTTGCAAGGGTTTCCCTTGCTTTGCGCGATTGAAGGACTGTCTTTTGTCGTAGTCATTTTCGGGTGTGCTCCAAGGGCAAAGTGTGCATAGGCATTTTTGCCTCCTGACCTTGTCGTGTAGGGCTGTGACCTGCACGGCATTTTTGTTTTTCCCCGACCCGCTCGGGGGAAGCTGGGCTTCCCCCGGGGTTTGGGCGGGAGAACGATACAAAACAGCGTATATCGTTGTACCAAAGACAGATTGAAAAAGGAGGAAAAGAGATGAGGAAGCGTTTATTGTCGTGGGTCCTCTTGTTCGCTTTGGCGTTGTCATTGCTGCCGATGGGCACGTTGGCAGCGGAGGAGACGCAGAGTTGGCAAGAGGCCTATCGGGAGTATATCCAGTCTGACCTGGAGAACACGGCAGGTAGTGGGTATCTTGACGGAGCAAAAGAGGAAACGAGGTATTTCCTGTTCGATGTAAATGAGGACAGCATACCGGAACTTTGGATTAACTATTCCACTAGCGCCTATGGGAAGCGGTTGTGTTCTTATGCGAATAGACAAGTCCAAGTTCAAAATGTTGCCTATGGAGAGCTTTCCTACATTCCAGGGCAGTCTCTGGTTTTTACCTCTGGAGGGCACATGGGATATTTTTGGGATACTGTTTATCATTTAGAGAATGGCAATTTTAAAATAGCTGAAGAAGGGTTGATTAAAATTGTAGATAACAACGGATATGAAGTTTCTGAAAATGAGTACCGATATACCTGGAATAACCAGGTTGTAGATAAATCAACCTATGAAAGTAAGTTAGGTGCTGCTTTTGATACCTTGCAAGCAGTAAACCCGCCGCAGGATGGAGGTCTAACATATCAAGAGGTTCTAAATGCTCTGAACACGAGTAAAACTCCGCCGGAAACACTTTATAGGCAAATCATAGATAAATATAAGACAGGTGTTGACGAAAAGTGGACAATACAGGAATTTTCAGAGAATAATTTGGCCTATGTATGTGGATACCGGCCAGAACATGTTGGCTATGCATTTATGGATCTTGATGGAAATGGCGTAAAGGAACTCATAATTGGAGATACGGAATATGGAATAGATGGCGTGATATATGCGCTCTACAGTTACGCAGACGGAAGTATAAAGGAAGTTTTTTCGAGTGGGGAGCGCGATCGCCACAGCCTTTGTGACGGTGGCATTATTCTTAATGATTGGTCAAATAGTGCTTGGAATAATGGCCGCGCATATTACAGGATTTCAGGAACAACATTATCTTTGAAAGAAAGAATTGTGGGAGATAAAGATAAAAACGGAAATTATGTTCAATTTTATAGCACAACAGAAAACGATCAAGATTTAATCTCCATTACAGAAGAGAAAGCACAGGAAATTAGAGATTCTTATGTCAAGGAAAGCATTCAATATACCTCTTTTTCGGAGTATAATCCAGACGCACCAGGAAGTGAAGATGCTGCCAATGCTTTGCAGGAACAATTTATAAAAGAGCATATAGAGTATGCTACCAGCAAAAATTACAAACAAGATATTGTTATGGGATATAGCAATTATCTCTTAAGTATTTTAGAGGAGTCGCAAAAAGATGCTTCTGTTTCTGGATATAATCTTTTGAATGGGCTTAACAATGGACTAAATCTCGATTTTGAACTTAATGATGTTGATATGTACGAGCTGATTTTGTCAGAGTTGCTCTATAGCGAGCAAAGTCGGGATGGATTACAGTCCATGTACCAGGAAAACTTTGTGAATTCAGCGATTTTGGTTCTTACAAAAATACTAGAAAACGCATCCATCAAAGAATCTTTGGGAGACGCTGTTTTTAATCTTCTCAAAAACAAACTTGCTGAGCTTGAAAAAGCAGCAGATGATACTGAAAATTTTATTAGCGTTTTTGACACTATAATAGATATTTTGAATGATAGCACGTCGAAAGAAAGCCTTGTTGATTCATTAAAAAACAGCTCTTTACCTCTTGAAATCAGCATTGATGGACTGCAAGCAGTCTGTACCTCAGCTAAAGATATTGTTGAGTATATTGTTGCCGGAAGCGCATATGCAAATACGCAAGAAGAATTTGTTGAGGTTCTAACAATATTGCTTGGATACTCTGGGCAGGTTGCAAATAACGGTTGGGACATTTTCGTTGATATTCCAGCTATGGATCGAGTAATTAATTCTAGTGCGCTCTGTTCTGCACTTAATAACTTTATCACTAGAATGGAAAAATACAAACAAGACAATATAACGGCTGTTGCAGAATATTCTGTACAAGTGTTAGGAAATGAGAGTCACGATTTTATGGTTGATTCCATTAAAAAAATTGCGTTAAAAGGTACGGATGCCATGCTTTCTCTCGTTCCGGTTTTAAGCTGGGCTGTGTCAATAAGAGAGTCCCTTGGAATAGGGCTGTCACTAGTTGAGATAGTTACAAATGTTGATGAAACGGCATATGCAGCTGATATGATTACAAAATATTACTGCTTAGCTGTTCTTATGAATAAGACAGTCGATGGATGCAAAGGTGGGTTGTTGAGCGAGGATAGTGATGCTATCCAGTTTAAAGCGGCTGTTATTTTTGATCAATCTATCAATATGTATAAGTCGGTTATAAAACTCGCGTCTGACTATGCTGTAAAATATGAAACTGAAAAATTAAAGACAGCAATAAGGCAAGATAGCATATCTACACATTCCTTCGCAATATCTTTAGCGATGACACAAAAGATTCTTTGCGATGAAATACGTTGCCATTCTGTTGGCCTTGAGTATGATCCCTCTTCAGGAACCGTATTTTACAATACATCTGCTTTGAAAGTCTATACAATTGCTTGCCCTGTTGATGCTATTGTAAAAACAGATTCAGGGAAACAAATAGCGCATCTATCAAATTCGGGAAACATCGTTACCTCTGGGTATGAACAGTATTGCTTTACTGTCGAAAATGAAGCTAATAGTAGTGATAAAATTAAAGTGATTGTTGTTCCAACATCTTACCAAGTAACGCTGAAGGGCACAGACAATGGAATCATGGACGCCTATGTGGTAAATATAACAAACGATAAAATCGAAGACGTTTCTGCGTTCTACGAAGTTCCCATTACAAATGGAGCAGAAGGTACATTTGTCCCATCGCAACAAAATGATAAAGTTGCAAACTTAATATTTGATGGAAAGACCTATAAACCAACTGTGGGAGAAGTTCCTGACCAGCCCGTCCCCACAGAACCCTTTGCCGATGTCAGCCGGGGCGATTGGTTCTATGAGGCAGTCCAGTACGTCTACGACAAGGGCATGATGACCGGCG
>OLNI01001174.1_pt1 | contig 15940 bp, 10 predicted proteins | sample 1672921 | NCBI WGS metagenome assembly OLNI01 (sample SAMEA3136737, study PRJEB25190) | human gut metagenome | biome: human gut; feature: human-associated habitat; material: faeces | place: Austria | collected 2013 | reverse complement strand
CATCTCCCAGTTTCTCCTTGAGCTGATCTCCAAGATCACGCAGTCCGTTCATATCGACTCCGTCCACTGCTGCTGCAAGAAGCTTCACGCCTTTGATCTCCTGCACCTGATTCATGACATCTCCCATGGCATCCTGTGCCAGTTTGCTCTTCAAGCTTTCCACTTCACTGTGCAGCGCCTTGTTTTCTGCTGTCAGATGCGCAATCTTCTCAGCCAGATTATCTGGTGTCGCTTTCAGTACTTTTGCAGCTTCATTCAGTTTCTTTTCCAGATTGTCATAGTAACGGATCAATCCCTTGGATGTCAGTGCCTCGATTCTTCTCACGCCGGCAGCAACTCCCGATTCAGAAAGAATCTTGAACGCCATGATCTCATTTGTATTCTTTACGTGAGTTCCTCCACAGAATTCAATAGAGTAGTCTCCCATATTGACAACTCGTACCACATCTCCGTATTTTTCACCAAACAGGGCCTGTGCTCCTGTTTTTCTTGCCTCTTCGATCGGCATGTTTTCTACTTTTACAGGAAGTCCTGCCACAATCTGCTCATTCACGATTTCTTCCACTTTCTGCAGTTCTTCCGCTGTCATGGCAGAGAAATGAGAAAAGTCGAAGCGAAGTCTGTCTTCGTTCACGCTGGATCCTGCCTGCTCTACGTGTGTTCCAAGAACGGTTCTCAACGCTTTCTGAAGCAGGTGTGTCGCACTGTGGTTTCTTGCAGACAATGCACGTTTTTCAGCATCTACACACAATTCTGCCTGATCCCCTGTTTTGATCATTCCTTTGATGACCACTCCTACATGACCGATCTTTCCACCTAAAAGTTTTACTGTATCTTCTACTTTGAATTCACCTTCTGCTGTACGGATGATTCCTGTGTCTGCCTCCTGTCCGCCGCTTGTTGCATAGAATGGAGTCTCTTCTGCAAATACAGTACCTCTCTGTCCGTCAGAAAGCGCTTCTACGATTTCTGTGTCAGAAGTCAGAACCGTAATCGGAGACTTCCATGCCAGATTCTCATAGCCTACAAATGTACTTGTGATACTTGGATCAATGGATTCGTAAACCGTCACATCCGCTCCCATATAGTTCGTCTCTCCGCGGGCTGCACGGGCAGTCTTTCTCTGAACTTCCATGGATGCGTGGAATCCCTCTTCATCCACCTGCATTCCTTTTTCTTCCAGGATCTCTTTTGTCAGATCAATCGGGAATCCATATGTGTCATACAGCTTGAACGCATCTGCGCCAGACAGAGTTGTTGTCTGCTCTGCTTCCATTTTCGCTGTCATTTCCGCAAGAATACCAAGTCCCTGATCGATCGTCTTGTTAAACTGATCTTCCTCTTTTGCAATGACTTTTAAAATAAAGTCTTTCTTTTCTTCCAGTTCCGGATATCCGTCTTTTGATCCTTCGATGACGGTCTGTGCCAGTTCCGGAATAAAGCTTCCCTCGATTCCGAGCAGTCTTCCGTGGCGGCATGCACGTCTTAACAAACGGCGGAGCACATATCCTCTTCCTTCATTGGACGGCATAATTCCATCAGAAATCATAAAGGTCACAGAACGTGTATGGTCTGTGATGACACGGATGGAAATATCAGCCTGTGCATCTTTTCCATACTCTGTATCAGCAAGACGGCAAATGTGATCACGCAGTGCCTTGAGTGTATCCACATCAAAGATCGAATCCACATCCTGTACAACAGATGCCAGACGTTCCAGTCCCATTCCGGTATCAATATTTTTCTGCTCCAGTTCGGAATAATGTCCATGTCCGTCATTATCAAACTGTGTAAATACGTTGTTCCAGATTTCCATGTAACGGTCGCATTCACAACCTACCGTACAATCCGGGCTGCCGCATCCGTATTTTTCCCCTCTGTCATAATAGATCTCGGAACAAGGACCGCATGGGCCGGAACCATGCTCCCAGAAATTGTCTGCTTTTCCAAAACGGAAAATACGCTCTGCCGGGATCCCCATTTTCTTATTCCAGATTTCGAATGCCTCTTCATCTTCTTCGTATATGGACGGATACAATCTGTCTGGATCCAGACCTACTACCTCCGTCAAAAATTCCCAGGACCATTCGATTGCTTCATTCTTAAAGTAATCTCCAAACGAGAAGTTTCCAAGCATCTCAAAGAATGTACCATGACGTGCTGTCTTTCCTACATTCTCGATATCTCCTGTACGGATACATTTCTGGCAGGTTGTCACTCTGCGTCTCGGCGGGATCTCCTGTCCTGTAAAATATGGTTTTAACGGAGCCATCCCCGAGTTGATCAGAAGAAGACTCTTATCATTGTGTGGCACCAAAGAAAAACTCTTCATTGCCAGATGTCCCTTGCTTTCAAAGAACTCCAAAAACATTTTTCTTAATTGGTTTACTCCATATGGCTGCATACCTTATCCTCCGGTTTCATTCGCTAATCTCACAAAAAGGGGCTGCCGCAAGACATTCGTTTTGCAGCAGACCCACGTCTAATTTATCATACCACAGCTTATTTTTTTTGTAAATCCTATTCTAGCTCAATTTCTTCCAGCTCTTTCGGCGGAATCGGCGTAGTTGAATTCTTTACATAAGCTGCCAGATCCTTTTTCGCCTTCAATACCGGAATATTCGTTCCTGCTCCTGCAATACATCCTCCGGGACATCCCATCCCCTCAATCAGGCAGCCGTTAAGTCTTCCGGCTTTGGCAAGCGTCAGTGTCTTTTTGCACTCGGCAAGCCCTTCTGCATGCTCAATGCTGACTTCCACATCCGGATAGTATTCATTGATACACTTTTCAATCGCTTCTGCTACTCCGCCTGCACAGGCATATCCTCTTCCGGCACCTGTCGCATCGTGGAAAGAGGACTCTGCTTCATACTGGGAAAGATCAATCTCTTTGGCATCAAACATCGCCTGCAGTTCTTCAAAAGTAACTACAAAATCCACATCACTTCGAACACTTCTTCTGGAAGCCTCCAGCTTTTTCGCCGCACATGGTCCGATAAAGACTACTTTGGCATTCGGATGCTCTTTTTTAATACTTCTCGCTGTTGCCACCATTGGTGTCAGTTCCTGTGAAATCTGATCGATCAGATCCGGGAAGAATTTCTTCGCCAGCATTGCCCAGGAAGGACAGCAGGAAGTCAGAAGGAACGGCAGCTCTCCGGTCACGACTTTTTCTACATAATGATGCGCCTCGGCAACTGCACCGATATCTGCTCCCAGCGCCACCTCATGCACGCCTTTGAATCCCAATTCAATCAATGCCGCCTTGATATTTCTTGGATTAATATTCTCTCCAAACTGCCCGACAAATGCCGGTGCAATCTCCGCAATGATCTCGCTTCCCTCTTCCTGTAGTGCTCTTGTGAGCTGGAAAATCTGGGACTTATCCGAAATCGCTCCAAACGGACAACTCACCATACACATTCCGCAGGACACACATTTTTCTGTGTCAATATAGGCACGGCCGTATTTGTCAGAAACAATCGCTCCCACACCACAGGCATTTTTACATGGGCGCTCTTTTTTCGCGATCGCATCATACGGACAGACTGCCTTACATTTTCCGCATTTGATGCATTTTTCCTGATCAATATAGGATTTTCCGTTGACCATGGAAATGGCACCCTTCGGACAGACCTCACTGCACGGATGTGCAAGACACCCCTTGCACATATTGCTGACTTCATATTTGTTCTCCTCACAGCTTTCACAGGCAGACGGAATCACCTGCATCAGCGGCGGCTCATAATATTTTTCGGAAATATTACTTTCCTGCACTCCCGCCGTCAGATGTACCGGCTTGTCTTCCGGGCGCAGGGAAAGTCCCATCGCAAGACGAAGTCGCTCCCGAACGATCGCACGGGAACGATACGTACTCTCTCTGTACTTTACCGTATCATCATTGACAATCTCATACGGAATGGCTTCCATATCTTCCAGCAGGGTCTCTGAATTTGCTTCAAATCCAAGCTTTGCCACTTCCTTGAACACACGTCTGCGAATTGCTCTCACCTGGGTATCCAGGCCTCTCATATTGGACATTTTGATTTCCTCCTTTGTCTGTGACTTTTTATTGCTGCAGCAGTCCTTGTGCGTAATACACGGACTGCATTGCATCTTTTCCATAAAAATCTGCACCGATCATATCTGCATATTCCTGATTTAGGACAGCGCCTCCTACCATTACTTTGCACCACGGTGCTTTTTCTCTGAGCTGGCGGATCGTCTCCTCCATACTGACAACAGTCGTGGTCATCAGCGCACTCAATCCCACAAGCCGAATCTGCTGTGCAACAACAGTATCTACAATGGTCTCCGGCGGCACATCTTTTCCAAGATCCACTACCTCAAAACTGTAATTCTCCAGAAGAACTTTTACAATATTCTTGCCAATATCGTGAATATCGCCTTTGACTGTCGCAAGCACGATTTTTTCTTTTTTCTCCTGCACGTCTCCACTGTTCTCCAGCCCTTCTTTTAAAACTGCAAATGCTGTTTTTGCAGCCTCTGCGCTCATCAGAAGCTGAGGCAAAAAGACCGTTCCTTTTTCAAATCCCTTTCCCACGGTATCCAGCGCGGGAATCAAGTGTTCATTGATGATATCCAACGGCTTTTTCTCCTGCATCAGCACATTTGTAATCTGATGTGCTTCCTCTTTTAAGCCTTTTTCAATCGCAGCCTGCAGTGTCATCATCCCCCCTGCTGTCCGCCCTGCGCCGGTTGTAATACTTCCGGGCGCAGAAGCGAACTCTACATTAGCACTTCCGTAGCGTCCAATGTAATTTTCACAGTTCGGATCCAGATTCATCAGTACATGATACGCATAATAGGAACGCATCATATCTTCCGATGCAGGATTGATGATGCCGGCGCTTAATCCCTGGAACATGGCCATCGTATAAAAATTCGCATTGATGATCGGTCTTCCCGGCAGTCCAAATGAAATATTGGAAACACCAAGAACCGTATTCACACCAAGATCATACCGGACTCTGTGCAGTGCTTCCAGAGTAATCTTTGCCCCTTCCGGTTCTGAGCTGACGGTCATGGCAAGTACATCGATCACAAGATCTTTCTTGTCAATGCCATACTTTGCCGCCTCACGGATGATCTTCTCTGCGATTGCCACACGGCCGTCTGCCGTTTCTGGAATCCCGTCTTCATCCAGCGTCAGACCGATCACTACACCGCCGTATTTTTGGATCAGCGGGAATACCGCATCCATGGATTCCTGTTTTCCACTGACTGAATTCACCATCGGTTTTCCATTGTAGATCCGCATTGCCTGTTCCATCGCCTGAATATCCACGGTATCGATCTGCAGCGGAAGACTGGTCACACTCTGAAGCTCTGTAATGACTTCTTTCATCATCGATACTTCATCAATATCCGGCAATCCTACATTCACATCCAGAATATGCGCTCCATTATCCTGCTGCATGATCCCTTCTTTGAGGATATAATCCAGATCATGATCTTTGAGCGCCTGTTTGAACTTCTTCTTTCCCGTCGGATTGATCCGTTCTCCGATGATCCTGGATCCCGTACCAAGCATCACTGCCTGTCCGTAAGAAGATACGATCGTATGAACTTTTTTCTCCGGTGTTTTGATCAAAAGATCCTTACACTGTGCGATCATTGCCCGGATGTGATCCGGTGTCGTACCACAGCATCCGCCGATCACACAGGCTCCTGTTTCTACGATCATTTCCATCGTCTTTGCAAACTGCTCCGGCTCTACATCATAATAAGTCTCACCATCTCGCTGTTTCGGAAGTCCTGCATTTGGCTTGACAATCACCGGAAGAGACGTATATTCCAAAATCTCATGCAGGATCGGCATCATCTGCTCAGGTCCCATCCCGCAGTTGATCCCCAGTGCATCCACGCGCAGTCCTTCCAGAAGTGCAACTACAGAAGGTACATCCGCTCCGGTGAGCAGCTTTCCTCTCTCATCAAAAATAGTCGTCACAAACACCGGAAGGGTTGTATTCTCTTTCGCTGCAAGTACCGCTGCCTTCAATTCATAGGTGTCACTCATCGTCTCGATATGGATCAGATCTGCTCCGGCCTGTTCTCCATAGATCATCACTTCCTTGAAAGCTTCATAAGCGGTCTCAAATTCCAGATCCCCCATGGGCTTTAACAGCTTTCCGGTAGGGCCGATATCCAACGCGGTATACACTTCCCGGTTGTCTCTCACCCCCTGTTTCGCCGCTTCCTTCACATGAGAAACCGCAGAGAAAATAATCTCTTTTAAGGAACAGCTCTCATCGTGAAACTTCAACGCATTTGCTCCGAATGTATTGGTCAGGACAATATCACTTCCGGCTTCAAAATAACTGCGGTGAATCTGACGCACTGCCTCTGCATGCGTCAGATTCCAAGTCTCCGGCAATTCTCCGGGAAGAAGCCCCTTTGCCTGAAGCAAGGTTCCCATCCCACCGTCAAAAAATAAAAGTTCTTTTCCCAAGCGTTCTAAAATCATATCGTATCCCTTCTATATTCACAGTCCTTTTTTTCACAAATCTCGCAGCCCTGTATCGGACACCGCTCTTTGATACGGCTCATTCCGATCACTGCTGTCACCGATTTTGTCGGAGTCATCATAAAACTGTCCGTCATGGTCAGTCCGATCGTTTTTGCGCAGTCTAACATCTGCATCAATGGCTTCTGATACTGAATATCAAAATCTCCATATCCCGGACTGAACCTCGGACGCAGATACCAGCCTTCTTTTTCCTGCTGCTTCGCAATTTCTCTCTGACACGCATCACAGTATTCCTCCAGCATGGCCGCTGCGCAGGCCTGAAGCACCACTGCTTTTGCCATGTCTGTCAGAGATGCCCGCGTAATCAGCCGGTCTGCTCCTGTTCCCAGTGTCGCTCCAAAGAGAATCAGCTTCTCACATTGTTTTAAATTTCTGCCCAGACTTCTGCTCTTCATCCGGATATTTCCAATCTGAAAGCACTCCTCGCTCTGATGCTGTAAATCAAAAATACGGCAGATGGATTTTGGACTTACTGCAGATCTCAGACCCTCAAAAGAGTCTTTGATCAAAGCAAGTGTCTGTTCATCTACCGCATTCCTTCCATAGCCCAGATAACGGATAGCTTCTTTTGTCATTCTATCCATTACTCCGTCTCCTAACACTGAATGATTTCTGAAATATTATGCATGATAGCTGCTGCCACTTCCGGTCTGTTCATCGAATAAATGTGGATATTCTTCACTCCGTTTGCCAGCAGGTCAATGATCTGGTCGGTAGCGTATGCAATTCCTGCCTGTTCCATCGCCTTCGGCGAATCCCCGAACCGATCCAGGATTGCCTGAAATCTCCTTGGAAATACGGTTCCGGACAACTCACAGCTTCGTTTCATCTGTCTTGCGCTTGTGATCGGCATGATCCCCGGCAATACCGGAACAGTGATTCCTGCTTCACGAATACGGTACAGGAAATTATAGTGGATATCATTGTCAAAAAACATCTGTGTTGTCAGAAAATCCACACCACTGTCTACCTTTTGTTTCAGATACTTGATATCATCTTCTTTATGCTCATTCTCCACATGCCCTTCCGGATAACACGCAGCTCCGATACAGAAATCTCCATGTCTGCGGATCTCTTCTACGAGTTGATAGGCATAATGAAAACGATCCTCGCTCGGAAATACCATATCTTCTGAAATATCACCCCGCAATGCCAGAATGTTCTCAATCCCCTGTTCTTTCAGGCTGGCAATAACGCTGCGCACCTCATCTTTTGTGGAAGAAGCACACGTCAGATGTGCCAGGCTTTCTACGTGCAGATCATGTTTGATATAGGATGCGATCTTTGCTGTGTTTTTGCTGGTACCGCCGCCTGCCCCGTAAGTCACACTGATAAATTCCGGCTTTAAGCCTGCCATTTCTTCTGCTGCCCGAATTACTTTGTCATATCCCGCATCTGTCTTTGGCGGAAAAATCTCAAAGGAAATATGTATCCCGTCTTCTCTGAGTCTGTCAATAATCTTCATGCATTTTTCTCCTGTGTATATTTTGTCTATTCTCCAATAAGCTCTTTGTACAATGTCTCGTACTGTTTTGCAGAATTCTTCCATGAGAAATCCTGTTCCATCGCACGCTCTACAATCTTATTCCAGTCCCGCTTTTTGTCATAATAAATATGCTCTGCATACCGGATCGTGCCAAGCATCTCATGCGCGTTGTAATTGGAAAAGCTGAATCCCGTACCTGTCTTCTCGAACTCATTGTAAGGCTCTACCGTATCCTTGAGCCCGCCTGTCTCCCGCACGATCGGAAGCGTGCCGTAACGCAGACTCATCAGCTGGCTCAATCCACATGGTTCAAACAGAGACGGCATCAGAAATGCATCTGCAGATGCATAGATCTTATGCGACATATCCTCTGAATAGAAAATATTGGCCGATACTTTATTCGAATATTTCCATGCAAAATGGCGGAACATATTCTCATATTTTGCTTCCCCGGTTCCCAGTACTACAATCTGTACTGCATCCTGGCAGAGCTCATCCATCACATAATCAATCAGATCAAATCCCTTCTGATCGGTCAGTCTGGACACAATACCGAGCATCATCACCTTCGGATCCTTGTCCAGTCCAAGCTCCTCCTGCAGAGACAGCTTGTTGGAAACCTTGTTCTTGCGGAATGTATCGACCGTAAAACGTTTTGCGATCCGTGTATCCTTAAATGGACAGTACTCATCATAATCCAGTCCATTTACAATTCCACAAAGGTCATTGGATCTTGCACTCATCAGACCATCGAGACCTTCTCCAAAAAACGGTGTCTTGATCTCCTGCGCGTATGTCTGACTTACCGTTGTCACTTTATCCGCATAGACGATACCGCCTTTTAACAGATTGGCATCCCGGTATGCCTCCAGCTTATCCGGAGCAAAGTAATACTCCGGAAGCCCTGTGATCTGACGTACAGTGCTGGTGTCCCACACGCCCTGGAATTTCAGATTGTGGATCGTCATGACACTCTTGATTCCTCTGTAATATTCACCCAGAAATCTAAAATTGTCCAGATAAACCGGAATCAAGCCTGTCTGCCAGTCGTGACAATGGATCAGCTCCGGACGGAAGTCGATCACCGGCAAGATACTCAGCACAGCCTTTGAGAAAAAGGCGAATTTCTCGATATTCCATCTCGGATCTCCGTCATACGGTGCAAATCCATTAAAATAATACTCGTTATCAATAAAATAAAATGTGATCCCGTCCTGCACATATTTCAGAATTCCTACATAACGGTCTTCTCCCGCCAGATTCATATAAAAATGATCCATATATTCCAGCTGGTCCTTCCATTTCTGGTTCATACAGGAATACTTCGGAAGTACCACCCGCACATCGTATTTCTTTTTGTCAAAATATTTTGGAAGTGAACCGACAACATCGGCCAGTCCCCCTGTTTTGATAAATGGCACACATTCTGAAGCTGCAAATAAAATGTTCTTCATAGCTTTCCCTCCCATTTCCCTCCGTTTTACTAAGCCAGTATTTTTCTACATTATACTCCATTTCCCGAAGATTGCAAAGGTTTCTGTGTGGTTTATCTGTGTTTGTATTCCAACTGGATCGTATCTGCGATCAATGCTACGAATTCTGAATTGGTCGGTTTCCCCTTTCCAGTACTGACCGTATAACCGAACAGCTCATCCAGGGTATCCAGTTTTCCACGATTCCATGCTACCTCGATCGCATGACGGATTGCCCGCTCCACACGGCTGGATGTCGTCTGATACCGTTTTGCTACGGTTGGATACAACACCTTTGTGATCGCATTTAACACATCCATATCCTGCACTGCCATGATGATCGAATCCCGCAGATAATGATACCCCTTAATATGTGCCGGAATTCCGATCTCATGGAGCAGGTTTGTCACTCTGTTCTCCAAATCCCCTTCTCTGATGTATGGAACCTGTGATGACAGTTCATCATTCCTCTTTTCGCAGCTTCTCACTGGTCTTCTGACTGTTTTTATCCGATTTAACAGCATTTCGTTGTTAAACGGCTTCATGATATAGTAATTTGCGCCTCGATTGAATGCATCTTCTGTAATCCGCTCCTGGCCGACTGCTGTCACTACGATAAAGTCCGGACGCTTCTGTACATTTTTATCCTGATTGATCTTCTCCATCACAGTCAGACCATCCATTTTCGGCATGATCAGGTCCAATAATACGACATCCGGCTGCTTATTTCGGATGATCTGACACATTTCTTCCCCATTTTTTGCTTTTCCTACAACATGAAGTTCTTTGTCCATGTTGATGATTTCCTCCAGAAGATCCAAAATCCGCTCATTATCGTCAGCAATCGCCACGTTTACCTGTTCCATAGTTCCTCTCCCTCTGTTCACTGCCTGAACTTTTAAACGCCACGCTTTTCATTATATCTGCCCTATCTGCCAAAATGCAAGAAAATCAGGGAGACCTTATTCGACAAAACTAGGCAGAAAGATTCGACAACATATTCTCAATAAAAATACCGTAGCCTTTTGCCGAATCCTGTACAAACACATGCGTAACCGCTCCGATCAGCTTTCCGTTCTGTAAAATCGGGCTTCCGCTCATCCCCTGTATGATGCCGCCGGTCGCATCAAGCAGTCTCTGATCTGTGATCTCGATCACCAGCCCTTTGTTGATTTCCTGTCCGGAATCGTCGATATCTGTCACCAAAATGTCGTAATTTTCTACTTCTCCGTTAACATAACAGCGAATCACAGCTTTTCCTTTTTGTATTTCTCCCCGCTCTGCCACCGGAACCATCTCCTGCTGCAAAAACAGTTTTTCTGCGGATTCAATCGTCCCGTAAATCCCCGCCTCCGTATTTTTATCTATGGTTCCAAGACGATTATAATGACTGTACACGATCATTCCTTCCATACTCCCCGGAATTCCGTTCTGTCCCTTTTGAATCGAATGAATACTGGTCTTATAAAGACTCCCCTGCCGTATCGACAAAAGCGCACTTGTATCCATATCATGAATTCCATGTCCCAGCGCTCCAAAAGCTCCGTCTCTGGTCATAAAGGTGATTGTCCCAAGTCCCTGCACATTGTCTCTCACCCAGATTCCCAGCTTATATTCGTCTGGTTTCGTTTCTACGGGTTTGACCGCAACTGTCAGCTCCTGCTGCCCTCTTCGCAGTGTCAGCGCCACCTGATCTTCGTCCAGATCGGATAATTTCTGGAACAGTTCTTTTTTATTTTCAATCTTTTCATCATTCCATGCCACAATATAATCTCCCGGCCGCACCAGATTCTCTGCCGGCTGATACTGTTTTCCGTCTGCGCCGGTGATCTGGTCTGTACCAAGTACCATAACCCCATCCATCTCCATGTAAATCCCGACTGGCATGCCGCCTGGTATGACGCCTTCCTCCATGACTGCCTGGGTACTGGCTTCTCTGACCTTTTGTGTCTCCTTTTTGGGAGACATCGCACAGCCGGAGAGACACACAAGGAACATAAGAACAGCTGCCAGTTGCCTATACTTTCTTTTCATCTTTGTCACATCCTCTCTGCCAAACGTAAAAAACGGACACCAAAAGGTATCCGTTTTAGTATGTGACATTTTTTTATTTTCACACTGGAATTCTATACTCTCTTTGCCATTTCTTTCATTTCTTTTGCACTGTCCAGAATATTTTTCGTTACCTGGGCGCCGCCAAGCAGACGCGCCAGCTCGCCCACAGAAGCATCCTCATCCAACGGAAAAATGCCTGTTTTTGTCGTTGTCTGATCCGTCTGCTTTTGAATCAGATAGTGAGCATCGGCAGCTGCCGCAATCTGCGGAAGATGGGTGATACAGATCACCTGACGCTTCTGTCCGATGATATGCAGTTTTTCCGCCACCTTTCCGGCTGTAATTCCACTGATGCCGGAGTCGATCTCATCAAAAATCAGTGTTGGCGTGTCTTCTTTATCTGCCAGCACAGTCTTGATCGCCAGAAGGATTCTTGAGAGTTCACCTCCTGAAACCGTAGTTCCAAGCGGCTTTGGCGGCTCTCCCGGATTTACAGAAATAAAAAATTCCGCGTCATCCATTCCCAGAGCAGACATTTTTGCCTCTTGTAAGAAACGCATTTCCAGCTGTACATCCAGAAAATTAAGATCCTCAAGCCCGGCTTTGATCTCTTTTGTAAAGGAAATAGCTGCTTTTTTTCGAATCTTACTCAACTTTTCGGCACAGCTTTGCATTTCCTTTTGCGCCGCTTCGGTTTGAGACCGCAGATTTTCAATATAAGTCTCATAATGCTCCAGTTCATTTAGTCTCTGCCGTTTTTCCTCTGCGTATTCCAGAATTTCATTGACTGTATTCCCATATTTTGCCTTTAATCGATTAATCTCATTGAGGCGGTTCTCTGTCTCATAAAACTCTTCTTCTGAAAATTCAAAGCTTTTGGCATACTCCGAGAGTTCCCGGTTAAAATCATTGAGCAGACTGTCGATCTCCACCAGCTGTCCATACAGTGCATTTCCTTTTTCATCGAAATTTTCCACTTCCTGAAGGGAACGGATTGCACGGCTTAAGAGGTCGCTGGCGTTGTTTCGGTCATCTTCACTGGTGTACTGGTATGTCTGGGCCACCGCACTGGTCAGGTCTTTACTCTGCGTCATCCTCTGATAGAGACTTTCCAGATCTTCGTCTTCCCCCATGCGTAAATGCGCGCTTTCAATCTCATGCAGTTCATACTCCGTCAGATCAATCTCTTTGCGCCGCTCCTTCTCTTCCATTCCAGATGCTTCCAGCCTGCGACTGTACTCCTGATATGCCCGGTAAGCCAGGGCCATCTTCTGTTTTGGCTTTTCCACCTGCTCTTTGGCATATACATCCAGAAACGTCAGGTGATTGCGCTTATTTAACAAACGCTGATGTTCATGCTGCTCGTGAATATCAATCAGGAGACTTGCCACATCCCGCAGTACTCCCATCGTCACCGTCTCTCCATTGATCTTGCTGACACTTCTGCCTTCCATCAATTTCCGGCTTAAGATCAGCATCCCGTCTTCCGGAAAGATATCCATTTCTTCCAGCTGACGGATCAACTCCTGATTTTCAATTGAAAACATCAGTTCCACAAGTCCGAACCTGGCGCCCTTTCGGAGCATATCCGCATTGTATCTTCCGCCGAGTGCCAGATTCACGGAACCTAAGATAATGGATTTACCGGCTCCTGTCTCTCCTGTGAGAATATTGAGTCCCGGTCCAAAATCCACCTCCACCTCATCGATCAGCGCCAGATTTTTTACATGTAAATTTTGAAGCATATTTTTTTCCTATATCCCTTTTGACACAATCTTTCGAATCTTATCCATCACATGTTCCGTATCCTGTACGCTTCTGATCGCGCACATGATCGTATCATCCCCTGCGATACACCCTACTACTTCTTTCCATTTCATGGCATCTACTGCGGCCGCTACCGCCATTGCCATTCCGGAAACGGTCTTGATCACCAGAATATTCTGCGCCATATCCATGGAAATATATCCGTCTCTGAGCACACGGATATATTTTTCATTCATCTCATCCTTTTCGGGTGCCAGTACCACATATTTCTGTCTGGAGCCGTCCACTGCCACTTTTGTAAGCCGCAGATCGCGGATATCTCTGGATACGGTAGCCTGAGTCACCTTAAATCCCTCTCTGTTCAAATATTCTGCCAGTTCTTCCTGTGTTTCAATGTCATGTTGTGCGATCAGTTCAATAATTTTTGCATGACGGCTTACTTTCATTGTATTAGTTTCCTTTCATCTTTTTTCTCATTGTCTTCATAAAGCTCTCTTCACTAAGTTTTGCAAGTCTTGTCACATGATCTGATCTTTTGATCGTGACACGGTCTCCGGTACCAAGGCGGAGCATATCTGCCCCGTCAAACGTCACCAGTGCCTGCTCGTCTTTTCCATATCGTCCCTGGCTGATCACAATCTCGATCGTATCTTCCGCCGAAAGCACGATACTGCTGGTATTCAGCGCATGAGAACAGATCGGCGTAATCACAAACATACTGGCTGTCGGTTCTACAACCGGTCCGCCTGCTGACAGATTATAGCCTGTCGTTCCTGTCGGAGTGGAGATGATCACACCGTCAGCCATATAGCTATTGAGCAACGTTCCGTTTACATAAACATCAAAGTGAACGATCCGAAGACTTCCATCTCTGGTGATCACGATGTCGTTGACTGCTACATTCTGATAACTGCTGTTGCCGGAAACCTCACCGGAAAGCATCATCCGCTCCTCAAATCCCACTTGATTTTTAAACAATCGCTCCAGCGCATATGAAAAATCCGACCGTTCCACTTCTGCCAGAAATCCAAGCGTCCCCAGATTGATCCCGATCAGCGGAAATTCATATTCTGCAAGCTCTCTTGCCGCACGGATCAGTGTTCCGTCACCGCCCAGCACGATCCCGCAGTCCACATTTTCCGGCACAGTTCCGGGAAAAATAAATCCCTGCTCATCTTCTTTTGCCAGAATACACTCTCTGCCATGCTGTTCTATATATTTCTGAATCTCCTTTGTAATCCCATAATCCGGATCTTTCATCAGATTTGTAATAATATAAAAACGCTCCATACCACACCTCTTATTTTGCAAGTGTCTCAAATGCCCTATCCACAACCAGACTCAAATCTTCCAAGAGTGCATCCTCCACCGGATGCGGCCATTTTTTCAGATGAATCAGATATTCAATATTTCCCTCCGGCCCTTTGATCGGTGAAAAATCAATATTCAAAATCTTAAATCCGATGGACTGCGCATACAGCGCTACTTTCTCAATCACTTCATGGTGGGTACTCTTCTCGCGGACTACCCCTTTTTTGCCGACTTTTTCTCTGCCCGCCTCAAACTGCGGCTTGATGAGCGCCACGATCTCACCGTCTTCCTTCAGGTAATTCCGGATCGGCTCCAGCACTTTTGTCAGCGAAATAAAGGAAACATCAATGGAAGAAAAATCAATCGGTTCTCCCAGATCTTCGGGCACTACATAACGGATATTGGTCTTCTCCATACACACAACCCGCTCATCCTGTCTGAGTTTCCAGTCCAGCTGTCCTCTTCCCACATCGATCGCAAATACCTTTCTGGCGCCGTTTTGAAGCATACAATCCGTAAATCCGCCGGTGGACGAACCCACATCTGTACAGACTTTTCCATCCACACTGACGTCAAAGTTGGCGATCGCCTTTTCCAGCTTCAATCCGCCCCTGCTCACATAAGGAAGCACATGACCGCGCACTTCAATCTGTACCGTATCCGGAAATGTCGTTCCAGCTTTGTCCTCCCTTTGTCCTTCTACAAACACATTTCCTGCCATAATGACAGCTTTTGCCTTTTCTCTGGACTCTGCCAGATTTCTTTTTACAAGCAATACATCTAATCGTTCTTTCATGTCAATCTTTTCCTATCGTCACATAATCTGCAATAATCTGTTTTACAATCGTCTCCGCATCCAGTCCGACTTCCCTGCGCAGCAAGTCTACATTGCCGTGTTCTACATAGTCATCCGGAATTCCGATGCATCTGACACCTACATCCAGCTTTGCTCTCGATACATAGTGAAGTACCTGTTCTCCAAATCCGCCGGACAATACATTTTCTTCAATCGTCACAAAAAGTCTGTGATCCTTTGTCAGAGCTTCCAGCATCTCTGTATCCAGAGGCTTTACAAATCTGGCATTGATCAGTGAGCAATGATATCCGATCTCTTTCAGTCTGTCACGCACCTGAACTGCCAGCTCTGCCATGTGCCCTACAAAGATCACCGCAATATCCTCCTCTTCATAAAGGATCTCACTTTTTCCATAGACGATCGGAGTACGAAACGCCGACAATCCCTCGTAAGCGGCGCCTCTTGGATAACGCAGTGCCACCGGATACTGAAAATCTGCACAG
>OLNI01001111.1_pt1 | contig 16801 bp, 7 predicted proteins | sample 1672921 | NCBI WGS metagenome assembly OLNI01 (sample SAMEA3136737, study PRJEB25190) | human gut metagenome | biome: human gut; feature: human-associated habitat; material: faeces | place: Austria | collected 2013 | reverse complement strand
CTATTATGAGGGAAAATGAGAAAAAAAGAAACCCCTAACCCCTCAAGAGTGAGGGGAAGGGGAGTTGAAGTGTCGGAGACACTTTTTTATTGCTATCGATGGGAGTAGAAATGATCCGGTTTTATCTGGATAGAAATCAGCTTCTTGGAATATACATACGACTGACACTGTTGTTCTATGCGGTCAGTGTATTGCTTGGCAGCGGCGTGAAGCTGTATCGTGCTGAAAAAGAGAACCGGAAGCTGTCTCAGATGCTCCAGGAGAGTAAGACAGCGTTAATGATCAGCCAGATCCAGCCCCATTTTATCTATAATACGCTGAATTCGATACGAACCCTAATTAGGATTGAACCGGATCAGGCATACGATATGGTCTATGATTTTGCAAAATACCTCCGGGCACATATTGACTCATTAAGCAATGAAAGAGAGGTTATATTTTTCAGAGAACTGGGGCATATAGAATCTTATATCAATATAGAAAAAGTCCGCTTCGGAGAGAGATTGAGAGTAGAATTCGATATTCAGACGACCAGCTTCTATCTTCCGTCGCTGTCGATCCAGCCATTGGTGGAAAATGCAATCAAGCATGGAATCTGTAAAAGACCGGAAGGTGGGACTGTGTGGATCAGAAGCTATGAAGATAAGGAACAGGAAGGAGGATATGTGGTAGAAGTAGAGGATGACGGAGTTGGCTTCGACGTAGAGCAATGGGAGAATATCAGGGGCGTAAGGAGGTCTGCGGGGATTAATAATATCCGCTTCCGTGTAGAGTCTATATCAAATGCACGATTATTCATAGAGAGCGAAATAAATAAAGGTACAAAAGCAACAATAAAATTTCCTAACAGGGGGGGGGTGGAGCATAGACAATGAAAACAATAATTGTAGATGATGAAGAATTAGCAATCAGACAATTTGAAATGGAATGTAAGAAGCTTCCGTGGGTGAATATAGTAGGAAGATTCCATCACGCGCAGGAGGCGCTGGAGTATGTGGAGAAGGAGAAGATCGAAGCTGCCTTCCTGGATATCGAGCTTCCGGGAATGAACGGTATTCTGCTGGGAAGAAAACTCAGGGAACTCCATCCTAAGCTTGTTGTGATCTTCCTTACAGGATATGATACCTACACGATGGACGCGCTTCATATGAAGGCGGACTACTATCTTATGAAACCATACAGCAGTGAGGACTTCCGTGAAGTAATGCAAAATGCAAGACTGCTCACGAGGAGACAGAAGAAACGTGTCTTCATCCGGACGTTCGGAAGGTTCGACCTTATGATCGACGATCAGGTAGTAGATCTTGCCAATTCCAAGGCGAAAGAACTTCTCGCACTGTGCGTTGACCATAAGGGCGGACAGGTATCCATTGAAGAAGCAGTAGATAAATTGTGGGAAGACAGACCTTATGATGAACGAGTGAAAAACCTGTACCGCAAGGCAACAATGAGCTTGAGGAAGATCTTCCAGGAATACGAACTGGAAGAAATCTTCGTAAGTAAAAGAGGAAGCTGCTACATTAATTCGGAATTGATCGATTGTGATTATTTTGAAGCGTTGGAGAATAAGAAGGAGAATCTCGATTACAGAGACCGGATCGTCGGCGCTTACATGCCGGAATATTCATGGGCGGAAGAAACAAATGCACAGTTATTAATGTAAGGGATGCAAATTATATAAGGTATGTAAGACATGTAAGGCGTGCAATACAAATTATCCACATAGCAGGGGATGAGTGTGGATAACTTGTGTGGAAAAGTAGAAAAAATATAAAAAAATATCAAAAATACACCTGTTTAGTAACGGTTCAGTAACATTACGTTTTGTATACTGCTGTAAAGATAGGTGTATTTTGCTTTTTTTTAGGAATTATAAAAAGGGGGAAAGAAACTATTACAGAAGAAAATACGAAAATGCACTATCAAATTGACATAGATAATGGGTCACAGTGAATCAGGACCCAAATAAAAGAGAAGGGGAATTTATATGAGAAAAACGAAGAAACAAAGATTTCGTGCTTCGATACTGGCATTCCTGCTGATTGCCTCGATGGTACTTGGTATGGTGCCGGGCAGCGCAGGACAGGTATACGCAAAAGAAAGCACAAGCCAGACTTCGTCGGAAGAAGAACCGGGCTTTATCGATAAAACAGTCGGCTTCTTCAAGGATAAGGGCGAGAAGATCGCCTCCTTTTTCAGCGCAGGTGACGAGGCGCAGCCTGCGGCGGCGTTTGACGAAACGTCGGTCGTAGACGCCGATACAAAGGACAGTTGGACAGACATTGTCGAAGACTCTACCCAGAACATCGGACGTATCTGGACAGACAAGTCTGTATATAACGGTAACGTCACACTTCCGGAAATCGGAGAAGGAGGACAAGAGATTCCGATTACAAAGCCGGAAGGTTCCGACTTCATGGTCGGCTTGTCCGCATTGTCCTCCACATCCAATACAAGCGTGACGACATCTACACCGTTGGATATCGTGCTTGTACTTGATGTGTCCGGGTCAATGAGGAATAACTTGGGAACCTCATATGTGTACAGTGAAGTTTATAACATTAATACTGACGGAGGCTTTTTGGCGCCAGATTATTATGCATTGGATAAAACAGGTCAGTATGTAAAAGTTGAAAGAGTGACTCGTTGGGATACCAGCGGATTTTTACCATGGCAGGTATTCGATCATTGGGAATTAAATGGTGACAAAGTGGAGCAAAAAACTGGTCCGAACGATAGTAACGAGAATCACATTCAGTTCTATACACGCGAAGAGAAAGAGACAAGCAAAATAGACGGTTTAAAGACTGCGGTAAATGGTTTTATCGATGCGACAGCAGAACAGAATGCAAAGATTACAGATCCTGATAAGCAGCATCATATTTCCATCGTCAAATATGCAGACGATAGTTATTATAGAGGTAATCAGGACAACGTTGGAGATAATGCACAGAGTAATGGCTATAATTATTCCCAGATTGTCAGCGAGCTGACAAAAGATATGACTTCTCTGAAAAGCGCTGTCAATGGTCTTGATCCTGGCGGTGCGACTTCAGCAGATTACGGTATGAACCTTGCTAATCGTGTACTTGACAGCTCGGCAGGACATGGGGTAAGACCAAATGCCAAGAAGGTTGTCGTTATGTTCACAGATGGAGAGCCAAATCATCATGATGGCTTTGATGGTACTGTTGCCAATGCTGCAATTACCAGCGCCAAGACTTTAAAGGATGCTGGCGCTCTTGTATATTCTATCGGTGTTGTTAACGGCGCTGATCCGGAGGATACATCGAAAAATATCAACGCGTATCTGCATGGAATCTCCAGTAACTATCCGGCGGCAACCGGGTATCAAAGCCTTGGCAACAGAGCGGAGAACTCCAATTACTACAAAGCCGCAACAAACAGTGAAGAATTAAATAATATCTTCAAGGAAATTTCAGAAGAGATCAATACCGGAACCGGTTATCCGACAGAGACGGACGAGGGCTCTGCAAACAAAGACGGTTATGTAACCTTCCACGATCAGCTCGGCGATTATATGCAGGTGGATTCTTTCAATACACTTGTTTTGGAAGATATCATATTCAAAGAGGTAAAGAAAACAGAGGCTGGTGGCGTGATCACCTATACTTATGAAGGATCAGCCGGAGAAAACAAGGACGTTTCTAATATCGTTATTACAGTAACGAAGGGAACGGGAAGTATGGGTGATAAGGTAGACGTATCGATCCCGGCGGCATTACTTCCGCTCCGTCACTTCAAAGTAGATGTGTCGGGCAATAAGATGACGGTAGAAGATAAATATCCGCTTCGTCTGTTCTACAATGTAAGCCTGAAAGAGGATGCCAAGAAAGCATTGGCTAAACCAGATCAGGAGATGAAGAATTATATTGCTAACAATGCAGCAGACGGAAAAGTTTACTTCTATTCGAATAAGTTCACAGGAAGCAAACAGGGACCAACAGCGGGACAGACTCTCGGTGATACGACAGCAACATTTGAACCGGCAAGCGGCAATAGCTTCTACTACTTCACAGAGAACACACCGCTCTATGCGGATAAGGAGATGGAGACACCTCTTACAAGATACAATGACGATGGTACGGAAACTTATTATTATGCAAAAACTTATTATGAGTTAGTTAATGGCGCACCGAAGAAAGTAACAGAGGCGGTTTCTTTCCGTTCACATCCTCGTGATGAAATAGAAAATTGGGTAGATACTGCGACAGATGGACAGCTGTACATCATAGCAGGAGCGCCTCGACTGACACGAATTCATGACTTGACAAGCAGCAAGAAAACCAATGTTACGGGAACGGCGACAGAGGTTATCACACCGAACTGGGATGATGAACAGGCACAGAGAAACATCAAAGTATCCTTAGGTAATAACGGACGCCTCGCAGTCGAGCTTCCAGGTACACTGGAGATCAAGAAGACGGTAACCTCCGAAGTGGATGCGCCGGAGAAAGACTTTAACTTTAAGCTGACACTGAAAAATGCAGGAGGAGAAGCTCTTACCGGAGAATTCGATGCACAGAAATTCGACGCTCAGGGAGTTGCAAGCGGAGATCCTATCAAAGTACAGAATGACGGTACCGTTACTTTAAAAGCCGGAGAGTCTGTTAAGATCTATGGATTATCCGATGGTGATACATATAGTATAGAAGAAACAGAGATTCCAAAAGGCTTTACTGCAAAAGAAAATCCGATCCAAGGAACGATCAAAGGCAATGAGACGGTAACCGCTGAATTTGAAAATACATACAAAGCGGATCCGGTTATTGTTGATACAAGCGATACAGGAGGAAGCGTAAGTCTTCGTAAAGTACTGCGCGGAAGAGACTGGCACGAAGGCGAGAGCTTTGCATTTACTATGACGCCTCAAGATGGCGCACCGATTCCGGCAGCAAATGAGGCGGCAGGAATTACGGTTGATGATGAGGGAAATGTACATGCAGTCGTAACCAGACCTGAGAATGGAGCGAAAGACGGAGAACCGGTATACTTCGGCTTTGGCGAAATTACATATGACACAGCAGGAACCTATGTATATACGGTAACAGAGGACGTACCGAATCCGAAAGCGGGCGGTATGACATATTCCAAGAATGTTGCAACGATCACAGTAACAGTAACAGACCCGGGAACAGGAAATCTGAATGCAACAGTGGCGGTAAGCGGCACTGAAAGCGGAAGAAGATTTTATAATGACTATATGGCAAGCCTTGCACATAATGCGGCAGGTGGTATCGTAACGACGAAGACCTTACATGGTCATGATATGGCAGACCGCCAGTTCACATTCCAGGTAGAAGCGTTAGCTGGAACAGGTACAACAGCAGAGGAAAATGCAAAACGTATCGGTATCAAGAATGGTACAACCGGAACATACAGAAATGATGGAACGGCGGAAGATGGCGAGACGCTTACCATGAAGACAGACGATGACAACGATATCGAATTTACTGTAGAAGATATCGGTAAGACCTTCAAGTATAAGTTCTCTGAGGTGAAGGGTAGTCAAGCTGGTTACACATATGACGATGCAGTTTATACCGTAGAGTTGTGGGTAACCGATGATGGAGACGGAACACTGACACTTCATACGAAGGTAAATAACGGTGAAGAGGTAGTTAGTGATGAGACGTATAAGGTTCCGACTGTTCTCGACTTCACCAACGGCTACGCGGCAGACGGTACCCTTAACGGAGCAGCTAATCTTGCAGGAACCAAGGAGATGGATGGTCCGTGGGAAGCAACCGGTAAAGATTTATCCGGCTTCCAGTTCACCATCACAGGCGGAGACGAGGCAACGAATGCAGCGATTAAAGCAGGCACAGTTGTATTACCGCAGAATGCGACGGTAACTTCTAATGAAGCTGGAAACTTCAACTTTGGTGATATTACCTTTAATAAGAAGGGAATTTACAAATTCACAGTAAGTGAAGTTGTACCGGCAGAGGAAGACAAGATTCCGGGAGTTGCGTATGATGCAAATCCGGTTACAATTACTGTTGAAGTTACAGATAATAATGATGGAACGTTGACAGCAGAGCTGGCAGAGGATTCACCGGAATTAACATTTACGAATACTTATGCAACAACGGAGGATGCAACATTCTCGCCATCTGTAGTGAAGAAGGTAGAGGGTCTTGATGCGAAAGAGCGCTTTACATTCAAGCTGAGCGCAGCAGATAAAGCAACGGAAAAAGCAATCGACGATAAAGATATTACCGGAATCGGAACGGTGGCAGATCCATATAGTGCAGAGAAGACGACACTCACACTGATTCAAAAGGGTAAGACAGAGAAGGTATACTTTAACAAATTGACATTTACGAAAGCCGGAACTTATAAGTTTACTGTTGAGGAGACCAATGAGAATGTACCAACAGGATGGACATACGATGGTCATACTTATGAGATTACCATTAACGTAACAGATAAGGATTCCGTATTGACAGCAACTCCAGAGGTAAACACCAATCCGATGACCAATTCACGAATCTTCACCAACAGCTTTGCAGCAACTACAACTTACGGTAAAGAAGGCGGATTGAATGTTACAAAGACATTGAACGGACGTACACTTGCAGCGGACATGTTCGAGTTCACAATTACCGGTGTAGCAACTGATACGGTAACAGCAGAGGAAGCAAATGAAAAATTTGCGAAGACTGACAGGAACTTCAAGAACACTGCTCCGGGTGAAGACGGCGTAGCAGTGATGAGCAAACTTGGCGCTGTGCAGTTTGATGAGACAGATATCGGAAAGACGTATCAGTACGCAGTACAGGAGATTGCAGGAACAGATACGAAGTATACATATGATAATGTATCAGCAACCGTTGCTATCCAGATACTGGAAAATAACGGAGAACTGTATACAGTAACAACTGTAACGAAGGGCGAAGCTGTTCAGGCATATAGTTCTATTAACGGAAGCGCTACAGCAGTAGCACCGTTTGTAAATAGCTATACACCGGATATCGTAACGGTTGAGCCGGGAGCATTTGCCGGAAATGTAACGAAAGTCCTGAAAGGAAACCGCGGCGCCGAATTAGCGGCAGGTGAATTCAACTTCCAGATGACGATTACACCGGCAGATGAAACAAGCAGTATGGATCATGTTGTACTTCCGGAAGGAGCAAGTGACGGTACAGTTACAGCAGCAAACGCAGTAAATGGTCTTGTAAGCTTTGGCAATATTCAGTTCAAAGCAGCAGGAAAATACCATGTAGCGATCAGCGAAGTGATTCCTGAACCTGCTGATCCGAATATGACTTACGACAAGCATACCTTCAGCTACGATATCGCAGTAACATATAATGCAGCAGAGGGTACATTGTCAGCAGCTGTTGTAGAAGGAAGCACAGAAGGAAGCGAGACATTTACCAATATTTACGAAGCAGATGCTGCGAAGGACGTTGCAAACACGAAAGAGCCGACGACATCCGTAAATGGCAAGGTTGTCGGTGTCGGTGATCAGCTGACTTACACCATCGACTGGGTAAATAATGCAGTAGATGAAACAGGCGCTCCGGCGAAAGCGGAAGTGACTATCACAGATGTGGTACCGGCAGGTACGGAGTTTGTAAGTACAGAGAATAAAGGCGCTTACGACAAGGATAAGAATACCATTACATGGGCACTTGGTGAGCAGGAAGCAGGAGCTTCCGGAACCGTAAGCTTCGTAGTAAAAGTGCTTGACAGTGCAGGTGGAAAAGAGGTAACTAATAAGGCAGGGATTACCGTTGGCGGCAACAATCCGAAGCAGACCAACGAAGTTACCACAAAGGTTCCGGGCAAAGAGTCTGTAGTAGAAGACGGTGGAGAACTGCAGGTTGGTAAGGTCCTGACCTACACCATCTCCTATAAGAACCCAGAAGCGGAAGCTGCAACAGTTACGATCAAAGACATCATTCCAAAGGGTCTTGATTATGTAGAAGGCAGTGCATCCAATGGAGCAACTTATAACGAAGAGGATCGCACCTTAACATGGACGATTGCAGATGTTCAGCCAGGAACAGAAGGAACGGTTACCTTTGACGCGAAAGTAAATGAAAGCGCGGAGACTGTAATCGATAATAAAGCAACGATCCAGATCGGAGACAATGCTCCGACTTATGACACGAATACCGATCAGAATGAGATTCCAAAGGATGGAAATCTTTCCATCAGTAAAACTATCGCACTGACAAAAGGTCAGGGCACAAAGATTAACAAAGAGCAGACCTTTACCTTTACCGTAGAGCTTAAGGATGCCAAAGGTTCGGCATTGACGAACGAATATGCTTACACCGTAACCGATGGTGACCAGAAGATAGCAGAAGGCAAGATAGCGAATGCAGGCACAATTTTTCTGAAGCACGGACAGAAGGCAACCATTACCGGACTTCCGGCAGGCGTACAGTATAAGGTAACTGAGACAAAAGCAGACGGATATACTGCGGATGCGTTAGTGAAAGAAGGTACTGTTGCGGCAGAAAAGACAGCCAACGCAGACTTTACAAATACTTACAGTGTAACAGGAAGTCTTATCGGAGCAGACAGTCTGAAAGTAACAAAGAACTTTACCGGACGTGAAGGCAATCAGTGGCTGGAAAGTGATGCATTCACATTTACGCTGACAGCAGCAGATGATGAGGCAACAAAGGCTGCAATCAAAGCAGGTCTTATTACATTGCCGGATCCAGCAAAGATTACGATTAACAGTAATACGGAAGGTAAACAGGCTGCATTCGGAAATATTACATTTAACATTGCAGGAACATTTAAGTTTAATGTAACCGAGCAGAAAGGCGGTATTGCAGGAGTAACAGACGATGCAAAACCGGTAAGAGAGATTGTTGTAAATGTAGTGGATAATAAAGACGGTACATTGAAAGCAACAATAGCAAAGGAAAGCGACAATCTGACCTTTACCAATACTTACGGCGCAGGAAGTGGCAAAGAGGATATCGCGGCAAAGATTCCGGCAACGAAAAAACTGACCGGACGTGATATGAATGCTGATGAGTTCGCATTCGAGGTTGTAACAAGAGCGGTAGAAGGCGCAGAAGAATTTACAGAAACAGTTGTTGCAACAGGAACAAATTTAGCAGGAGCAGACGGTGAGGCTGCGCGGGTTACATTTGCAGGAAGCGACGCAAATGGAGCAAAGGCTCTGAACTATACAACAAAGTCTCTTAATAAGGCAGTTGAAGCAGGATATGCTGTAAAAGAAGGCAATGTATGGACGGTCAACTACACTGCAAGAGAGAAGACAGATAGATTGCCGGAGGGTGTAATACCTGTGGCAGAGAAGACAGAGTTTAATTTCACGATTGTAGTAACAGATAAGACAGACGGAACGCTGACAGCAGAAGTACAGACACCGGAAGGCGGTATTGCATTTGAGAACACTTATGCAACAGGCGGTACAGATGTAAATACTGACCCGACAGAGGCGACAGCTTACTTCAATAAGAAACTGACCGGACGTGACTGGTTAAGTACGGATGCATTTACATTTACCATCACACCGAAGGATGGCGCACCGGCACCGGAGGACGCGGCAGCAGATGGTACAAAGACGGTAACTGTAACATCTGGTAGTGCAAAAGCAGACGCACTTGTACCATTTGGATTTGGTACGATTCGGTTTACAGATGCCCATATGGAAGGGGCAACACCGAACGATGACGGTACAGTGTCTAAGACATTTACATATGATGTCACAGAAGTTATACCGGAAGATGGAGCAAAAATTCCGGGAATTACGTATGATGGTCATACAGCAACACTGGCAATTACAGTAACAGATAATCTGCAGGGTGAGCTGAGTGCAACAGCAGTTATAACAACAGAAAATGGTACATTTACCAATAACTACAGATCAAATCTGAATTACAATGCAGTCGGCGGTTTGCGGATTTCGAAAGTCTTGAACGGAAGAGATATGCAGAAAGATCAGTTTACCTTTAGGCTGACACCGAAAGCAACAGAGGGAAGCACAACGGCAAAAGAAGCGGCACAGAAGCTTGGATTTGACGAAGTCAAAGCATATGAATTCAAGAATGAAGCAGCTGCAATGGGTAAGGCAACCTATATGAACGTCCTGAGTGGAAAAGAGGTTGTATTTACACAGGCAGATGCAGGTAAGACTTATACATATGAGATCGTCGAAGTGAAAGGTCAGAATGAAGCATATACGTATGATGAAGCGGTGAATATTGTAACAATCACAGTTGTTGATAACAACAATGGAACATTGACCGTGACAACAACCGTCAAAAAGAATGGGGAAGTTGTTGATACTAAGGTGGTCAGTACAGGAGATGCAGAAGCAGCACCTGCAACGGCACCATTTGTGAATGTGTATAATGACGTACTAGAAAGTCTGGGAGGAGAAGGCAGTGTTGCAATCAACGCAACAAAGAGTCTGACAAACAGACCAATGGCAGATAGAGAATTTACGTTCCATGTAACAGACAAGAATGAAGCACAGGTTGCAACAGGAAACAATGACGCTAGTGGAAAGATCACATTTACTCCGATTGAGTACACAACAGATAAGCTGAACGAAGATGCAGAAACAGGTACAGCAAGAAAGAGATACGATGTAGAAAAAGATGCTTATACCTATACATATCAGTATAAGGTAGAAGAAGATCTGAGCAATGTAGACGAAGGTGTTACCGGAATTGTAACAGCATTTAGTATTCAAGTAGTTGTAACAGATGACGGTAACGGAAATCTGACGATTGCAGTAGTATATCCGGACGGAAAAGATACACTTCCATTTGAAAATGCATACGGTACAAGTGCAGAAGCGGCAATCCATGTGAATGGTCAGAAAGTACTGAATGTAGAATCTGGAAATAACGCACCGGATATTACAGGTAAATATATATTTACACTGAGTGGTTCCGATGGAGCTCCGATGCCGGAGAAGGCAACTGCGAATAATGATGCGGCAGGAAATGTGGACTTCGGCAAGATTAAATACACAATGCAGAATGTATTTGGTGATACAGGAGTGACAGCAGAAGCAGAGGGAACAGAAGAAGCTCTTACAGAAGTAATGCCGGTAAGCGATACACGTACCAAGACCTTTACTTATACAGTGACAGAGTCTGGAACAGTGGAAGGTGTTACCAATGATGCGGAATCGGTGAAGACATTCAACGTTACAGTTACAGATAACGGAGATGGAACGATTAAAGTTGACAAGGATTATACCGGATTTGAATTTGGATTTACAAATACTTACCATGTAGAGCCGGTTGACTTTGATATAAACGATGCGGAAGCTGGTATTACTGTGAAGAAGGAATTGACAGGACGTGCTATGAACGCAGGTGAGTTTGTATTTGAACTGATCAGCGACAAGGATAAATCTGTCAGAGAAGCAGTCAACGATACAGATGGTAATGTGAAGTTTGAAACAATGAACTTTACAGCGCCGGGTGAATATATTTACACACTTCGTGAAAGAAATACAAAACTGGGAGGAGTTGACTATGATACAACGGAATATCAGGTTGTTGTAACAGTTACAGATAATGGCGACGGCACAATGAGTGCAGAAGCAAAACTGGCAGACGAAGGAAAAGACGTTGTATTTAAGAACCAGTATGAAGCGGCACCGACAAGCGTTATGTTCGGCGCATCTAAGATTTATAAGGGTGCAGATCTGAAAGACGGTCAGTTTACATTTGTTGTAAAAGATGCTGATGGAAACGTAGTATCAGAAGCAAAGAACAACAAAGACGGTATGGTAACATTTGATACAATTGAATTCAACGAAGAAGGAACTTATACGTTCACAATCTCTGAGAAGAATGACAAGCAGAAGAATGTAACTTACGACAAAGCAGTATACGAGGTAACAGTAACAGTTACAGATAATGGTGAGGGAAGCCTGATTGCAGAAGTTGCATATGCAGACGGTAAGGCTCCTGTATTTACCAATAAGTATACAAAGCCGGCAAAACCGGCGAAGCCGGAAGAGCCAAAAGGACCGACAGCTGTTAAGACAGGTGATGAGGCACCAGTAATACCATTTATCATATTGATGGTGGCAACACTGGCAATTATAGTAACAATTACATTCATTTTCTTCAGAAGAAAACGTAGATAGTTAATCAGGAGCGGGTTTTTATAACCCGCTCCTGATTTATTAATTCTTACTTAAGTTTCAAACTGCTCATAGCTTTTTATTAAAGTTCGTGATACAATTTTCTTGTAGAATTCCTCTGTGGAAATGGAGGAAATATGAGCAGACAAAAGAGGTTACAAGACTTAACGATCAAAGATAATTTTATGTTTGGTGCGGTCATGAGTATCGAGGAGAACTGCATTGCTTTTCTGGAGATGGTGCTAGGCTTTCCGATTGAGAAAGTTGTGGTCAGCAAGGAGAGAAGCATGATCTACCACCCGGAATATAGAGGTGTGCGGCTTGATATTTATGCAAGAGATGAAAAGCATACACACTATAATGTGGAAATGCAGACAAGGCGTCAGGCGGATCTTGGAAAAAGAAGCAGATATTATCACAGTCAGATTGACATGGAGTGTCTTAAGAAAGGGCTTTCCTATGAGGAACTGCCAGATACCTTTGTGATATTTATCTGTGATTTTGATCCCTTTGGCTGTGGTTTGTACTATTATTCTTTTCAAAATGAGTGTCAGGAAGACACACATGCAAAGCTTTGCGATGGCAATAAGACGATTTTTCTAAGTACGAGAGGAAAGAATAAAGAACAGATGCCACAGAGTCTGGTTAAGTTCTTGAAGTTTGTGGAGGCTGATCTTACGGAAAGTGAACAGGATTTTGGAGATGAGTTGGTAAAGCAGTTTCAGGATTCGATTCGTGAGATTAAGACGAGCCGCGAAATGGGGGAACGTTATATGTTGTTTGAAGAATTGCTGAAAGAAGAAAGACAGGAGGGGATTGCAGAGGGACTGGCAGAGGGACTGGCAGAAGGGCTTGCACAGGGGCGTCAGGAAACTGCAAGGGAGTACATTCTGGAAGTCCTTGCAGATAAGGGAGAAGTTCCTGCAGCATTAAAGGAAGCGCTCTGCGAAGTGGACAGTGAGGAAGAACTGAAGCGTTTATTCAAACTGGCAGCAAAGGTGGAATCTACAGAGGCTTTTCAGAAGATCGTGGAAGAGACAGTGAATAAGCTTAAGAGTAGAGAGGCTTAAAAAGATTTAAAATTATTTATATCATTTCGACAGTTTTCAAAAGTGTCAATTTTATTCATTGGTCAGGCGCTGGTGAGGTGCCTGACTGTAGTTGTATCTTATGAAAGATATCGGACCATATCGGTAATTTATCAGGTTATATTTATTAGTGTAATTTAACAGAGGAATTCTATTACTTATTTAACATTAATTCTGGCGGAAAGAAGTAACTGCGCTTTGTGCAGGTTTACCAAAAAAAGAACTGTGTTTTTTGTGCTTTTGCAGATAGAAAATATAAAAACATGAAAGAACTTTCAAAAAGTGGATAAACTATTGAAAATAAAATCCAAAAGTATATACTGTATGTCAGAAAGAAGCAAGGAGGAATTGGGAATGAACGAGAGAATAGATAATCTGCAGGGGAAATTGATCGTGTCATGCCAGGCGCTTTCAAATGAACCGCTTCATTCTTCATTTATCATGGGAAGAATGGCGCTCGCTGCAAATGAAGGCGGAGCTGCCGGAATCCGAGCAAATACAAAAGAAGACATTAAGGAGATTCAGTCTCAGGTAGATTTACCGATCATCGGAATTGTGAAACGTGATTATGAAGACAGCATCGTATATATTACACCGACGATGAAGGAAGTCGATGAATTGATGGAGGTAAAACCGGAGATCATTGCAGTAGATGCAACCGGAGCGCTGCGTCCGGGAAATGTGACATTGGATGATTTCTTCCATCAGATCAAAGAGAAGTATCCGGATCAGCTTCTGATGGCGGATTGTTCTACGGTAGAAGAAGCGCTTCACGCAGACGAGCTGGGCTTTGATTTTATCGGAACAACAATGGTTGGATACACCGAGCAGAGTCAGGGCGATAAGATTGAAGAGAATGATTTTGAAATCTTGAGAAAGATTGTTGCAGGAGCAAAACACAAAGTCATCGCAGAAGGAAATATCAATACGCCGGAAAAGGCAAAACGTGTCATTGAACTCGGAGCATACAGCGTAGTTGTAGGTTCTATTATCACAAGACCACAGTTAATTACAAAATCATTTGCAGATGCATTAAAATAAGAAAAAGAAAAGGAGAAGGTATCATGAGAAATCTGGACAAGTACAAAGGAGTTATCCCTGCATTTTATGCATGTTATGACAAGGAGGGCAACATCAGCCCGGAAGGCGTACAGGCGCTGACAAAGTATTTTATTGAAAAAGGTGTAAAAGGCGTCTATGTGAACGGTTCTTCTGGAGAATGTATTTACCAGAGTGTAGAAGATAAGAAAATCGTGCTTGAAAATGTAATGAAAGCGGCAGAAGGAAAACTTACTGTGATTGCCCATGTTGCATGCAACAATACAAAAGACAGTCAGGAACTTGCAAGACACGCAGAGAGCCTTGGAGTTGATGCGATCGCAGCAATCCCTCCGATTTATTTCCACCTGCCGGAATATGCAATTGCACAGTATTGGAATGATATCAGTGCAGCAGCGCCAAATACAGATTTTGTTATTTACAATATCCCACAGCTTGCAGGTGTTGCACTTACGATGAATCTGTTTGCTGAGATGAGAAAAAATCCAAGAGTGATCGGAGTTAAGAATTCTTCTATGCCGGTACAGGATATTCAGATGTTTAAAGCGGCAGCCGGAGAGGATTACGTGATCTTTAACGGTCCGGATGAGCAGTTCATGAGCGGACGTGTAATCGGAGCAGAGGGTGCAATCGGCGGAACTTATGGTGTGATGCCGGAGCTTTTCCTCAAATTAAATGAGCATGTGATCGCAGGAGAAATGGAGAAAGCAAGAGAACTTCAGTATGCAGTCAATGAAATTATTTATAAAATGTGTTCTGCACACGGCAATATGTACGGTGTGATCAAAGCAATGCTTAAGATCAACGAAGGTCTTGAACTTGGCGGAGTAAGAGAGCCTCTTCCGGCACTTATTGAAAGCGATATGGCGATCGTTGAAGAAGCCGCAAAAATGGTACGTGACGCAAAAGAAAAATTTTTATAGGAAATAATAAGAGAAGTTAGAGAGTGTGTTAGGAGGATAAGACATGCAGGGATTTACGATGGTTGACCTTGTAATCTTAGTAGTGTATTTGGCGGCGGTTCTGTTTGCCGGACTTCACTTCGCTAAGAAGGAAATGAAAGGAAAAGAATATTTTAAAGGAGACGGAACCGTACCGTGGTGGGTAACTTCCGTATCTATTTTCGCAACATTATTAAGCCCGATTTCTTTCTTGTCATTGGCAGGAAACTCATATGCAGGAACATGGATCATGTGGTTTGCACAGCTTGGTATGCTGCTGGCAATTCCGCTTACGATCAAGTTCTTCCTTCCGATTTACAGTAAGCTTGATATTGATACTGCTTATCACTATCTTGAGCTTCGTTTCGGAAGCAAAGGACTTCGTGTTCTTGGAGCTGTTATGTTCATCATTTATCAGGTAGGACGTATGTCTATTATTATGTACCTTCCATGTATGGTACTTGGAAGTCTGACCGGGGTCAGCGTAAATATTCTGATTATCGTGATGGGTGTAATTGCAATTATTTACTCTTATACAGGTGGATTAAAATCCGTACTTTGGACAGACTTTATCCAAGGTTCCGTACTTTTGATCGGTGTTACATTTGCATTAGTATTCCTTTTGGCACATATTGATGGCGGACTTGGAGCAATCTTTACTGCATTTACAGCAGAGCACAAATTCCTTGCAGTGGATCAGCCGATCTTCGACATCAACATTTTAAAAGACAGCGTATTTATCATGATCGTAGGAGCAGGCTTTAATACAATGGGTTCCTATGTATCCAGTCAGGATATTGTACAGAGATTTACAACGACAACTGATACAAAGAAATTAAATAAAATGATGCTTACAAATGGTGCGCTGTCTATCTTTATTGCAACAGTGTTCTATTTGATCGGTACAGGGCTTTATGTATTCTATCAGCAGAATGCACTTCCACCGGCAGCAGCGCAGGATCAGATCTTCGCATCTTATATTGCATTCGAGCTTCCGGTAGGTATTACAGGTCTTCTTCTGGCAGCAATCTATGCGGCATCTCAGTCCACATTGTCAACTGGATTAAACTCTGTGGCAGCAAGCTGGACGTTGGATATTCAGACTCGTCTGTCTAAGAAGGAATTAAGCTTTGAGAAACAGACAAAGATTGGTCAGTATGTATCTCTGATCGTAGGAATCTTCTCTATCGTTGTTGCTATGGTACTGGCAAACGGTGGTGTGAAATCAGCATACGAGTGGTTCAATGGATTTATGGGATTAGTACTTGGAATTCTGATTGGAACCTTTATCCTTGGAGCATTTACGAAGGTGGCAAATACATTCGGAGCAACCCTTGCATTTATCGCAGCGTCAGCAGTAATGATCGGAATCAAATATTTCGTACCGGCAGAGTCCGTAACAATCTGGTCTTACTCCCTGATCTCCATTGCAGTTTCACTTGTTGTGGGAATTCCTGCAAGTCTGATCTGGAGAAAGGTAAAAGGAGATACTTCTGTACCGGCGCCAAATACAACGGTATTTAAGAATGGTAGTGTCAAGTGAACTATGAAAAACTGAGTTAAAAGAAAAAGGCTCAGATGAA
>OLNI01001098.1_pt1 | contig 17003 bp, 10 predicted proteins | sample 1672921 | NCBI WGS metagenome assembly OLNI01 (sample SAMEA3136737, study PRJEB25190) | human gut metagenome | biome: human gut; feature: human-associated habitat; material: faeces | place: Austria | collected 2013 | reverse complement strand
ATCACCTTTCTGCTATAATAATCGTTTATTCGATTTTTATGTGGAAAGGTGATTTTCATATCTTAAAATGAAAATTAATGCAGAATGCAATATAACAGTAGAAAGTGGTATAATGATTTTTCAAGAGTTAGGAGTGAGGAGAGCGCAATGAAGCTGAGTAAGGATATTGTATTAGAATATATGCAAAATCAAGCGTTGAATCATTCTGAAAGTATTAGTTTTACAACTCAGGAACTTTCAGATGCACTACAGATGCAACGTTCTAATTTGAGCAAATTATTAAATGAACTGGTGAAAGATCAGCGAATCAAAAAGACAAATGGAAGACCCGTCTATTATTCTCTGGTGAATGAAAAAGATGGGTCTTGCTTTAATAACATGATAGGTCATAACTCTAGTTTGAAGCAGGTAATCCAACTGACGAAGGCGGCTCTGTTGTATCCGGGAAATTCATTACCTATTCTGATCACAGGATCTGATGGTTCAGGAAAGAGTTTACTGGCATCTTTAATTTATGAATTTGCAAAAGAAGCGAAGATTATAGACAAAGAAGCTCCACTGGTTAAAATAAATTGTCGCTATTTGACGGAAGAAACGGATAATAAAATGAGAGATGTATTTTTTTCAAAAAGCAGCGGGGCTATAGATCGAGCAGAAGGGGGAATCTTGTTTATTGATCATATCAATCGTTTATCTTCTGATGTTCAGAGGGATCTTCTAAAATGTGTGGAAATCGGACAGGTTTCTTCGAATAATACTATTTTGGTTTATTCGGTTGATGATGCAATCAATCCGTCATATTTAAGCCTGTATACTTCTAAGTTTTCAATTGTGGTAGATATGCCTTCCTTATCAGCAAGGACATTTGAAGAAAGATTTGAAATGATTCAGTGTTTCTTTCAGAAAGAGGCATCTTGTATCCAGAAAAATATTAAGATTAATGCAGAGTTGTTGCGTTGTTTATTGCTGTACCCATGTCAATTTAATGTTAAACAGTTAAAAAAGGACATTCAGCTTGGATGTGCAAATGGATATGCAAGAAACTTTGATAAAAAAGACAGTCAAATGGAACTGTTCATCCATGATTTTCCAAATTATGTGCGTAAAGGTTTTTTGTCGTATCAAAAGTACCGTACACAGATTGAGAGTATTATACCGGATAACTGTTTATATGTTTTTTCGGCGCAATCAACAAATGCTTGTCAGGATACAAGTGTAGAAAAATACAGCGATAGTTTTTATGATATGATTGACAGAAGAATAGAAGAATTCAAACAGCATGGCATTGATGAAGAGGATATTACAGCTATCATTCATGCAGAGCTGGATTATAATTTTCAGAGAATCAATAAAGGAATCGAGCAGAAAGCAATTGATAAGGAATTGATTTCGAAGATAGTAGATTCAAAAATCATTCAGTTGGTAGATGATTTTTTGAAAGATGCTGCGGTAAAGTTTGAGTGTATTTATCCGGATTCAATCTTTTATGCTCTTTGTTTGCATGTATCAGCCATGTTAAAAAGGCAAGGAAAATCTCAGAAGCTGTCCAATGAACAAATTGTAAAGACGATAAAAAAATTTAATGAAGAATATATCTTTTGCTCAAAATTTGTTAATACATTAGAAAAGGAGTTTAATCTGCATTTTTCAATTGATGAAGTGGTGTTTTTAACATTGTTTATCAATCAGGAAAGCTTGGAGGAAACTTCGAAAAATAAGCCGGTCGTGTTGGTGGCGATGTATGGGAATAGTACAGCAGCCAGTATTGTAGAAGTTGCAAATAAAATTATTGATGATGGAAATATTTTTTCATTTGATCTTTATCTGGATAAGGACATGCAAAAAGCATATGAAGAGCTGAAGCAAATTATAGTAGAGATTCATCAGGGAAAAGGTGTACTGATGTTATATGATATGGGATCCTTGAAGGAAATGGCAGAGGTAATAGCTTCTGAAACTGGAATTGAAATTAAAACGGTTTGTGTTCCTGCAACTTGGATGGCTTTACAGTGTTCACGTAAAGCAAGTTATCATACTTCTTTGGATGACATATATCATGAAGTAATGGATTCATATCAACGGATGTATCCGGAAATAGAGCAGTCTTATCAGAAGCAAGTAAAACCGCAGGTTATTATTACTTTGTGTATGACAGGAGGAGGGGCAGCAGTCCAGGTGAAAAATTACATTTCTCAGCATATTCATTTGGAAAATACAGAGATTATCCCATTAGCAATTTCAGATCGAGAATATTTATTAAAGAAGGTCAATCAGATTTCAAAAAATCAGAAGATTGCTTGTGTAATTGGTGTGTATAATCCAGAACTATATGGAATTCCATATATTCCCATTTCAAAATTATTTGATACGCCACCGGATAAACTGGATATTTTACTCTCTCTGGAAACTGCACAGTCGGTGATGTCAGTCAACTATGATGCAATTTATGCGTATCTTAAAGAACAGTTGGAAGGATTTGATATTCAGTTGTTAAAAGAAGTGTTGCCAAAGGTGATTATTCGTATAAAGAAAGTAGTGCATGGATTGTCATCCGATCAGGAGATTGGTCTTTTTATGCATATTGCATGTTCGATTTATAGAATGCAAAATGGCGAGAAGTCTGTCAAAAATGGACAGGCAAAGCATATAATTATGAAAAATAAGCGTTTGTACAATGGTTTAAAAGAAATTTTGCATTTGATTGAAGAAGAATTTCTGATTGTATTTGATGATGATGAACTGGCGAATATCATTCAAATTATAAAACAGTGCTGATATAGAGAAGTATAAAAATGTCCGAAAATATTTTTTCGGATGTAAAGTGCGTGCTATAATAGGGAAAGGAGCTGTCTGTACAGTGAGAATCCGGAGGTGGAAAGACTTGAAATTATGGTATCGAATGATTCGACGTTTGGAAGAAATTTATATAAGAAAGCATAAAGAAGAGTTCCTGTTGAGGAAACAGAAGTGGGATGAAGAATTTTATGAATGTATTCAGGATATTGCGAAGCATCCGGTTGTGCTTCGTATGAAACTATATCCGCATCATGGAAATACGAATTGTTATCAGCATTGCCTTCATGTATCTTACTACAATTATGTGTGGTGCCGCTTTTTTCATCTGGATGCAAAATCAGCGGCAAGAGGCGGGATGCTTCATGATCTGTTTCTGTATGACTGGCATACCCATGCAAAAGAGACGGGGCAGCGTTTCCACGGGCTGACACATCCGAAAACAGCCTTAAACCATGCATGTCGTTTATTTCCTCTGAATGATATAGAGAAAGATGTGATCCGGGCGCATATGTGGCCAGTCACATTTTTTAGCATTCCTCACACAAAAGAGGGATGGATCATCACACTGACAGACAAATATTGCGGAGCATTTGAAAGTATGAAAAGAAAATAGAAGAATTTCGGGCAAAAATTTTGTCGAACTTATGTGACATTAACTGATAAAATCGGCCTTTTTCGTGTGCTATTCTCTAAAAGAACCCGGGGGAGCGGACAGGCTTCCGGCAAAAAATTAATTGAATCAAGGAGGATATACAGCATGGAAAGACAGATCCCAAAAAATGTTCGTCAGATTGGAAACGTGAGTGACAGCCCGAAAATTTATGTGGAGGACTATGTAGATACTTTTTTCCTACAGCTTTGTGACAAGGCGAAGGACGGACCGATCGGTGCATTTCTCGTAGGAGATATGCAAAAGAGCGAGGATGAGGAATATGTATACATATATGGTGCGATTCAGATGCACGACTTGAAGCTGGTCGGCAATGAATACGTGATTGATGATGAAACATGGAAAAATGCATATGAGGACTGTAAACAGTATTTTGAAGACGGAGAAATGTTGGGCTGGTTTGTCGCACAGCCCGGAGTAGAACTGGATGCAAAGAGCAACATAGTGAAACTTCATAAAAAATCGTTCCCGAAACAGAATACTGTTTTTGTTATGAAGGATTCCGCAGAGAAGGAAGAATCTTATTTTGTGCATAAACTGAATGATCTGATGGAGATCGGCGGTCGTTATACATATTATGAGAAAAATCCATGTATGCAGAACTATATGATTGCTGCTCGAAGAAAGAATGGGGTGTCTCCCTCGGAAACTGTTGAGGATCGAGCTGCTCAGGACTTTCGGAACATGGTCCGCAGTCGAGGAAGCCGGACGCATCAGAAAAAAAACAACCGTCTGATGTATGTAGCAAGTTCCATACTTATACTGGTGGCAGTTATTATGGGAGTTACCACACTCAATAATTTCGGGAAAATGAAAGCTGTCCAGAAAGTGATGAGTCAGGCGTCGTCAGCGGTCTTACAGGAAAATAATACAGAGGAGGTGCAGCCGGTGAGCGGTGAAGTGACAGAAGCATCCAATGAGGGAGACGTAAAAAAACAGGAAGAAACACCACCATCAGAAAAGGATGCATCAGATCCGGAAATAAAACAGGAAGAAGAAAAAGCAGATGATATTGTCCAGGAACAGGAGAGTACAGAAGGAGAAGGTGATTCCTCAGAGGGAGTGTACGTAGTGGAGCAGGGAGATACACTGGCGATCATCAGCAAAAAGGCCTACGGAGATGTTTCGCATGTAGATTCTATCTGTCGGATGAACGGAATTACGGATGGAAATTTGATTTATGTAGGTCAGAAATTGCTATTACCATAAAATAATGCTATAATCGGAAAATAAAACAAAATGATAAGGGGTCGGATATGAAGCAAAAGAAAAATCCGCGGTTTCGATTTTCTGGATCCATAGATATGGAGATCATTCGGAGGCAGGTCAAAAGGCACAGAAGAAGCGTGCTGGGACAGTGGACGATCCGGATCGTCGTGGCAGCCATGATCGTGACAGGAACCTATCTTGTGATTGAAAATCAGACGTATACGTCCGTTGCAACAGCGGACTCACATAAGAAAGATACAGAAGACAGCAACCAGTATATCGCATTTTCGGACGGTGTGATCCGATACAGCAGAGATGGCGTTGTGTTTCTGAATAAAAAGAATAAGGAAAAATGGATTCAGCCCTGTCAGATTCAGAATCCGATAGTGGACGTTAATGAGGATGTGTTTGCAATAGCAGATGTGGGCGGTAATACGATCATGATCTTTCAGAAGAGTGGATTAAAGGGGGAGATTGAGACTACGCTTCCGATTGAAAAGATTTCTGTTTCAAATCAGGGGATTGTAAGCGCGATCCTGAAAAACGAATCTACGCCGCAGATCATTTCCTATGATGCAGTGGGAAATATACTCGTAGAGCATCAGGTGAATCTAAACAGTACCGGATATCCAATCTCACTGGACATGTCGGCGGATGGGGAGAACCTGATGGTATCGTATCTTTCCACAAAAAACGGAACATTGAAGTCCATGGTTGCTTTTTATAATTTTGGAAAAGAAGGTCAGGAAAAAACGGACAACCTGATTTATACAGAAGATTTTGAGCAGACAGTCGTTCCGGATGTGTTTTATATGGACGCGTCCACATCCGTTGCGGTTGGTGATAGATCATTTGTGATCTATGAAGGTACGAAGTCCGTGAAAAAGAAAACCGAAGTGAAGCTGAATCAGGAGATACGCAGTGAATTTCACTCGGACAGGTATATCGGGTTTATTCTTACGAATAAAGATAAATCAGGATATGAAGTGCAGCTTTATGATAAAACGGGAAAACAGATAATAAACCGGGAAATAACAGGAGAATATAGTCATGTAAAGATAGCAGGAGATGAGATCATCATGTTCGACGGAACAAAAGGATGTATCATCAGCGACACGGGAATACAGCGATTTAAGGGAGACTGGGGAATAGAAGCACAGGAAGTGATTCCGGCTGCCGGAATTCACAGATACCTGATCGCCGGTGAAGATGAACTGCGGCTTGTTTACCTGACAAATTAGGAGAAAATATGGATAATTGGTTATTGATTATTGTAGGAGTGATATTTTTGATCAGTATCGTGGCAGGCTATGTCAGAGGACTGCTCAAAATCGGAATTTCGTTGCTGGCTACGGTTCTGTCGATCGTGCTGGTTATGTTTCTGGCGCCTTATGTCAGTGATGCGCTTATTAAATGGACACCTGCGGATGAGATGATTGAAGAAAAATGTATGGAGATGTTCATGCCTCAGATTTCTGCAGATACATTGAAAAATGCAGATTTAAGCGGGACTTCACTTGGGGAATTGAATCAGGATCAGCTGGCGGATATCAACAATCTGGACTGGAACCAGTTGGGGATCAACATTCAGGATATTTTGAATATCATCGGAGAGATCCCAAAAGAAGTGCAGATTCAGGAGATTGAAAATGCAGCATTGCCGGAGTTTTTGAAAAACCGGCTGCTGGAAAACAATAACAGCACAATTTATCAGGAACTGGGAGTTAAGTCGTTTCCTGAGTATGCGGCATCGTATATTGCAAGGATGATCCTCAAAGTTGTGGCATTTCTTGTTACATTTATCCTTGTGTGGATTCTTGTCAGGGCACTGATGGCTGCAGTAGATCTGATCGGCGAGCTTCCGATTCTGGGATTTTTCAATCACCTGGGCGGAGCGGTTGTCGGAGCAGCGGCGGCACTGTTGATTGTCTGGCTCTTGTTTTTGATCATAACATTATTGTATAATAATGCGATTGGGCAGTCTTGCTTTGAGATGATTGAGAAAAGCAGTATTCTGACATTTTTGTATGATAACAATATATTGATTACGAAGCTGTTGTCATTTTAAGAGGGATTTTCGATCTTGAAAAGTCGGTTTTGAAGATAAAATATATATTTTACAAAAAATTGAAAAAATCTATTGACAGGTACTGTGCAATATGGTATATTTTAATAGCTGTCGGTGATAACTGAACAGCTTGAACGGGGGATTAGCTCAGTTGGGAGAGCGCCTGCCTTGCAAGCAGGAGGTCACGAGTTCGAATCTCGTATTCTCCATTTACTCAGTGATAAGAGCTGAGACAATTTTATAGTATTCCTCGATAGCTCAGTGGTAGAGCATTCGGCTGTTAACCGAAGGGTCGTTGGTTCGAACCCAACTCGGGGAGTTATTAAGTTCCATAGATAGTAATGTCTATGGAATTTTTTTGTAGAAAGAATGAAAAAATGAGGACGACGATGGCGTTGTCCTCATTTTTTCTTTCCTATCATCAGATAGGGTTCAAACATAATATAGTAGTTCTGATATTTGGTACAGACTCCATATTTTGAGCGATAATCGGCAATGGCATCGCGAAGCTGCTCTTCTGTTACATCCAGAAATTCAGCAGTTTCGTGATATTCCCGGCATCCGTGCTGATAGGCATCGATCAAACCACGCAGACCGATCAGCCGTTCATAGGTCCACATTCGTGCCTGGCGTTCCTGCTTTGCATTTGCAGGATCGGAGATATCCAGAATATTTCCGACAGAAGTGTAGTGATGACCAAGCTCTTCTGCCAGAATACAGGCTTTTTCTGCAGAGGTCTCCAATTGGTCCGAGAGGGCGATATTTTGATCTACATACAATCCCTTTAAGTTTCCATGAAAAGGAAAGTTCTCATCTACTGATATGTTCTGGGCGGCAGCCTCTTCTAACAGTTCTTCATATTTGTTCAGCATAGCCGTTTCTGAATGCTCCTTTATTGTTTTCTTTTTGAACGGATAAATTGAATGTATTTTTCAACATCATCCAACTCAGCCTGCGTAAGGTCAGAGGTATCAAGGTGTGCGGCAATCGTGACAGGTTCGGGTTCGTGAGAGAGTGAACTACGTCCGAGAAGATAGTCTGCATCGACCTGGAAGATATCTGCAATTTTATTCAGAATATCAAAATCAGGTTCACGCCGTCCTTGTTCATACATACTGACTGCACTCTTTGAGATGCCAAGGCGAGTGGCAAGCTCCTGCTGGGATAAGTGTTTATCTGTTCGCAGTGTTTTGAGTATATTGGCAAATACAGCCATAACATACACGTCCTTTCTAAGCAGCTTTTTTGCTGCGCTGGGAAGTTTTTGTAAAAATCAAAACTTTTTATGAATACAATATGATTATACACAAAACGTGGGAAAAAGTAAATAAAAAATCCACAAAATGTGCTTGACAAAAGAACACGAATCGTGTATTGTATAACTACACGAAACGTGCACAAAACGTGTAAAAAGAAATAGAAAGACCGAATACAGAGAATTTCGGCAGGAGGTAAATATGAGAGATAGAATTTTACGGGAAGTACCGGAAAAGAGAGAGCGTTGTGTCAAACATTTTCAGATGACACAGAAGGGAATGGCGGCAGCTGTATATCCGGCTCCGGTCCATTATGAAGAAGACGGACAGTGGAAAGAAATTGATAACCGTCTGGAAGCTGTACAGGAAGACGGGAGAGAAGTTTATCGAAATCTTGCGTCCGCAGTTCGTGTAAGTTTTGCAAAAGAGTCAGATACAAAGGAACTGGTAACGATCGAGAAAGACGGAAAGAAAATCTTATGGGGATTGTCACCTTTTTTACACACAAAAAGTACACGAAACGTGAATTATGAAGGTGAAATTTCTACATTTCGTGTTTTGGAAAAGGAAGATTTCTGGAAAGAAGCAGAAATGTTGGATATGAAAGTGTCTGTTTTAGAAGAGGAAGAGTCAGAAGAGGATGAGATCCGAAAGATGATGTGTGTTCCGCATTTAAACGGAGAAGGTGTGTATGAGGAAATTCTTCCGGGAATTGATCTGCATTACTCAATCCAGGGAGAGCAGCTAAAAGAGAATATTCGACTGAACAGAAAAGAGGCGGCAGAACAGGAATTGAGCTTTCAACTGACGCATCCTGGAATGGAGCTGCGAAGCGAAGAAGATGGAGGACTTGGGCTGTATGATTCGGAAAATCAGGAGTCAGGAAGGATTTTCAGACTGGTGAAACCGTATATGTATGATGCCGCAGGAAATCAGTCTCTTCAGGTGGAATTTCAAGTAGAAATCGGCACAGAGAGCAGTGTTATCAAAGTTGTGCCAGATCGTGAATGGATGCAGGACACAGAACGTGTTTATCCAATCGTGATCGATCCAATGACAGAGACGAGTAAAACAAAAGGAAATATTGAAGATACGTATGTTTTCACAGGAGGAAATGTACCGGAGAATCCGGGGAACGTATATGCATATGGATCTTTCGTGGTAGGGCGAAGTGATGAACTTGGAAAAATGAGAGCGCTGCTTCGATTTCGAGACCTTCCGGATATTGGAAAAGGTTCGATCATTTACGGAGCGACCATGTATATCTGGCAGTTTGAATATTCATCCTACAGCAATCCGGAGCTGCCGCTTCTTGCTTATGAAGTAAAAAACAGCTGGGATGAAAAAAGCGTCCGTTGGGGAAATCAGCCGGCAGTAGATGGTGCAATACTGGATTATAAAAAAGTAAAACAGGTAATCAATGGAAATACAGTTTCGATCACACCGATAGGATTCAATGTGACCAGATTGGTGCGTCAGTGGTATAACACAGGAAAAAACTATGGAATTATGGTGAAATCAAAATATGAAGATGATGAAAATCTGGCAAACCGTGCTTATGCGAGATTCTATGCATCTGACTCACCAAGTATCTCTTCTGAACAGTTTCCAAGCGGTGTGTTTTATTACAGGAATGTAAATGGTCTGGAGGATTATCAGAGTTACCATGAGCAGTCAGCAGGGCGCGCAGGAATCGGTTACACGAATGACTTTACAGGAAATGTTGTCTGGAGTCATCTGGATGTGGCAACAGAGGGAGGTCCGATGACAACAGAAATCCGTCATGTGTATAATTCCAGTGAAGCGGATACCTCTTCCCGTATGGGGTACGGATGGAGGCTCAGCAGCCAGCAGGAGTTGAAAGAAAGTGGGATCAAAGATTATCCGTATGTGTATATCGATGAAGACGGAACAAAACATTATTTCTATAAAGATACCAATGACGGTAATAAGCTGAAAGATGAGGATGGGCTGGGACTGACGATCACAGTGACGTCAAGTTCTGAACATGACCGTTATCGCACGATGGAAACAAAAGACAAAGTGAAGTATATATTCGGACAGGACGGATTTTTACGATTCATCGAAGATCTGGACGGAAATTCCGTGAAACACCAGTATGGTCCGAATTCAGCGGGAAATTATCTGGGATATATTACAGATGCGTCAGGTGGATTTTTAAATATCATTTATTCAACGGATGAGGGGAAATCAAAGATAACAGCTATTCAGGATACCAAAGGGCGAGAGATCCGATATGGGTATGATGCGCAGGGGAATCTGACATCCATTACTTATCCGGATGGAAGTAAGAGCCAGTTTACTTATGATGGTTCTCATAAACTGCTCAGTGTGACCAATCCGGATGGCTATCGTGTAAATTACGAGTACACAAATGATTTCCGGGTACCCCGTGTCAGCAAAGTATCCGAAACGGGACAGAAAAATGCACCGGGTCAGGAATTAAAGATTTCCTATGAAAACGGAAATACTACGATTTTTGAAGAACCTGGATTGGATGGTCAGATGGAACGTCCGGGAGATAATAAGAAAACAACGTGGCATTTTGACAATATGGGACGTCCGACAGATGTGCTGGATGCAGATGGATTTGCAAATAATTATTCTTACTATACATCCGGCATGAAAAATCATAAGCTGAGTAAAGATGGTTCTGTTCAGAAAACAGTGTATGGTCTGCTGAGAAATCCAACATTTGATCCGTCTCATGGAGATGGCGGATGGTACACCTGTCGTATGTCAGATGGAAAACGGGGAGCGATCACACATGCAGATGGATATATTGGTACAAAAAGTGCGAAACTGACAAAAACAGAGCTGACATCAGAAGAAGGAATCTGTCAGGATGTGCATCTGTCAGCTGGAACATATACGTTGTCTGCTTATGTAAAAACAGAATCGCTGAACCCGGAAAACCAGGAACAGGGAGCGGTTGTATCCGTAATCCGGGCAGACCGGACCAGAATCATGGGGGAACGCTGTATTGACTATGTGACAGATAAAAACGTGGATGACGGATGGGAGAGACTGGTTCTCACATTCCAGCTTCCGGCAGAAGAAACCATTTCCGTGTTTGTGGGAATGACAAGAGCAAGAGGAACACTTTTGGTAAGTGGTGTTCAGCTGGAAACAGGAAATGTGGCAAATGAACTGAATCTGATCCACAATCCGGGATTTGAACGGTGTACGAATGAAGCGCCGGATCAATGGGAATTCCATCCGGCGGCATCCGGGGTCAAAAGTGTGATGACTGCAGATAAAGGCAGATGTGCGGTATTAAACGGACAGATGGAACAAAATCTCCATTTGATGCAGGGGATTAATATTACCGGAGAAGAAGGAGACATTTTTAACCTGAGCTGCTGGGTCAAGGGCTTTGGAATTCCAGAGAAACATTTTTCTTTATCCGCAGCGGTAATTTATACGGATGATTCTGTGAAATGGCATCATTTCCAGTGTAATCCAAATATCAAAGGATGGCAGTTTGTCAGCAACACCTTCAGTACAGACGATCAAAATGAAGGGGCGAAGAAAACATACAAGGCGATCCATGTGTATCTGATGTATTACAATCAGGTGAATCAGGTCTTGTTTAAAGGAGTTCAGCTTGTCAGAGATGATGGGGAAAGCTATCAGTATGATGATGACGGGAATCTGATCAATGCAGTGAGTGCAGCGGAAAAAGAGAGTTTTTCATACGACAAAAAAGGAAGTCTGACCAAGATGGGAAGTATTGATGGAACGGGGTTTGAATATCGGTACGATACGAAAAATCATCTGACTCAGGCTGCCAATTCCGAAGGAGTCCGTTATCGATTCACATACAATGACAAAGGACAGCCGATCCGGATGACGGCAGATGGCGGAAAGCATCTTGGGGCAGTCATACCGGGCAGAGTGTATTATATCCGGGAAAAAGTTTCTGGAAATTATCTGGATGTGAAAGGCGGGGAAGCAAATAATGCAGTAACAGCTCAGCTTTATACATTTAATGGAAGTGCTGCGCAGAAATGGAAGCTGATCGATGGAAAAGACGGATATATGCAGTTTGAGCCTCTTTGTGGCTCTGGATACCGCCTGGATCTTAATAACAAATCTGATGCAGAAGGAGAAAAGATCCAGATCTATGGAAACAACAATACCGATGCACAGAAATGGAAGCTGCATCCAAACGCAGATGGAAGTTTCCAGATCACCAGCAAGGCAACGAAAGATAAGAAAGCATTGACAAATGGACCAAAGAGTACCACAAGCGGACAGCCGGTGCAGAGTTATACACGAAAAGAAGGAAACGAACATCAGGACTGGTATTTTGAACCGGCAGATGAGGGAACTGTTTCAGCAGTTCCGAAAGCGGGAGGGACTTATCATATCCGGGTACGTCATTCGGGACAATATATTGATGTGAAGAATGCTTCGACAGCAGCAGGAACACAGGCAGTGCAGTTCAACTACAATGGCGGGATGAACCAGCAGTATCGTTTGCTGCCATATGACGGCACGTATTATCAGTTAGAGCCGGTTCACGCACCGGGAAAAGTGCTGGCAAAATCAGGAACCAACGACAGAGGCTTTTCTATTCTTTCTTTGGAGACGGCTATGTCGGGAGCTGCAAATCAGCTGTTCCGATTCGAAGAGGTGTCACCGGGAAATGGATATGCGATCATCTGTAAGGATGGAAACCTGTCTCTGGATGTGATGGATTATTCCCATCAAAAATTGGCAGATATCATTCTGACAGCCCACCAGTCAAACAGCCAGGTCAACAAATGGTGGATCCTGGAAGAGTGCAGTGAGCGCATGGAATCGTCTATGACATACACATCCGATTATAAGCAGCCGAAGACGATCACAGATTCCAGAGGAAATACCGTGCATTATGAATATGATGACAAGAACCGTCTTCTGACAAAGCTGACAGATGCAAAAGGAAATGCCACTTCCTATGCATACGATGCTAACACGGATAAGATGACAGAAGTTGCGAGAATGGTGGATGGAAAAGAAGTGAAAGTTTCTTACACCTATGAAAACGAAAAAGTGACGTCCATCGGTCACAATGGATTTACGTATGATTATGCGTATGATCCGTTTGGAAATCTGGAATCCGTGTCGGTTGGAGGAAGAGAACTGGAGCGCACCACGCTTCGAAGCCGGAACGGTCTTGCGGACAGGATTACCTATGCGACAGGGGAAGCCGTTCGAAATGAATACAATCCGGAAGAACAGCTTGCGGCACAGTATCTGATCACCGCAGACGGCAGAGAAGAAAAACTGTTTGAAAATACGTATGACAGCTGTGGAAAAATTGCAAGGCACAAAGATCTTTGCAGTGGAGTGATTAGCACATACCAGTATGACCTGATCGGAAGAATGGTAGGAACAGACCGTTCTGACGGAATGAAACTTCGCAAAGTGTATGATGAGAAAAATCGTGTCAAAGGATATACGTATCAGAAAGATCGAGTCGGACATGAGGTGGAATTCCTTTACGGGGATGTAGAGAAACAGCAGAAACCAGGACTTGGATATGGAATCAAGATCAACGGCGCCCAGAAGATTGCCTATGAATATGATGCCCTTGGACGTGTGATCCGTACTCACAATCACTTCTCTGATACGAATACATCGACTCAGGAGTATACATACGTCTCAGGCAAAGAGGCAGGAGTGACTACAAACCTGGTTGCATCTGTCCGGGAAGGAAACCGTGCAGAATCCTACACCTATGACGCCTGCGGAAATGTGGAAACCATGGTGGAGCGAAGCGCCGATGGCAGCGAAAGAAAAATCCGCTACTACTATGATGCACTGAACCAGCTGGTACGAGAAGATAATCAGAAGCAGAATAAGACAATCTGTTACACCTATGATGTGGGTGGAAATATGGTCAGAAGAGACGAGTACCGTTATATCGAAAATCCAGTGATCACAGAAGCACCGTGGAAGTCCGATACATTTGAGTATCAGACCGGAGGCTGGAGAGATCAGCTTCATTTCTACAATGGACAGGCAATTACTTATGATGCCATGGGAAATCCGCTCCAGTATCTGGGGATGCAGATGGAATGGGAAAAAGGACATCAGCTGAAGCACATCACAGGCGCCGGACTGGATATGTACTGCATGTACAATGACAGCGGAAAGAGAATCCGAAAGACGGTCAATGGCGTTACGACAGACTTTTATCTGGATGGTTCGGCCATTCTGATGCAGACGTCCAGTGACGGCAGCAGGATCGATTTCTTCTACGATGACAAGGGTAATGTGTTTGCCATGAAGTATCAGAATGAGATGTATTTCTACCGCAAAAATCTTTTTGGGGATATTCTGGGAATTCTTGACAGTCACGGAACGGAACTTGTAAAATATGAGTATAATTCCTGGGGAAAACTGCTGAATCTGACGGATTACAGTTCGAATGGACTGGGCAGAAGGAATCCATTCCGTTTCAAGGGATACTACTATGACGAAGAACTGGGAATGTACTATCTGAATAGTCGGTATTACGATCCGGAGACGGGAAGAATGTTATCGCCAGATGTTTTAGAAGTGCTAGTTGTAAATGTTGATTCAACAGCGAAAAATTTATATTTATATTGTGACAGCAATCCCATTCAAAGAAAAGATGATGATGGAAAAATATTGCATTGTGTTTTAGTGGGTGCAGCTTCTGCAGCTTTTGGTATGATAACAACAATTGCAACTAACATTGTAACGGACGAAAAATGGAACGATGGCTTGGTAGAAGTAGGTGCTTCAAGTTTTGTTTCTGGGGCATTAAGCGTTAGTGGATTTGGACCATTAGGAAGTGCAGTTGGACAGGCAATAGGTCAAGGGGTAATTGCTGGAATAACAGAAGGATATAGTTTATGGAAAAAGAGTAAAACTGGAGGAATCACAGCTTGGGATGTCACAAATTCAGTAATAAATGTTGGAATATCAATATCAGGAGGAACTCACTATCAGAAGAAGGATAGTATTTATGCAAAAGGAAAGATTAGGCGCATGAGAAATAGGATTCGTGACTATAACAAAGCAAAGGCGGGAGGTAAACGAGGTGTTATTGCAAGAAGAAAAGCAGAGTTAGATAGAGAAACAAAAAAATTAGGAGAGATGGTATATAAGCATTCAAAGCCAGATTGGACGAGCAGTTTGCTAAATGTTGTAAATAATGTCGTTTCAGGAAGTCAACCAGTTGATAAGCCTAAAGGGGGAGGAAAGAGAGTTTTCTATATGAGATGGTAACATGTAAGAAAGGAAATAATATTTATGAAACTTAAGAATATGTATATTGGCTTTGTAATAAAAGATTTTTTGCTTTTTGTGGTATTGAGTTGGACCAGTCAAAGAATTTTTTTCAATGTAATAAATGATGACTCAACAGCAGATGCTATCGCAGGTGTGATAGTTGGGATAGTTATCTTCTGCATGACAATCTACTACTTTTTTCGTTTCCTCTTTTTTATAATCGATTTATGTGAAGGAATTCAACAGAAACGATTAAGGTATAAAGACACAGTTAATATGGCAAATTTTAAAGCTATTCTATTAAGTGACAGAAGTGAGTTTGTTATGAAAGAACATAAAAATGATAAGTGCTTATGTGGAACTGTCAGGTTACAGGAAGGAAGAAAAGGAGCAGAGAAAAAATATAGGATTATGATATCAGGAGCAGAATTAAGTCAATATATGGACAAACGAATTGCAACCGTTTATTATTTCAAACGCTCTAAAATTGTTAAGAAAATCGTGTTTGATTAAAAAGAAGTAGCTTAAAAGAAATATGGAAAGATGGCAGGATGGAACAGAATATTTGATACAAGGATTCTAAGAATCCTGCTGTCTTATAAGGTGCTATATGAGGATTAAGCATTGTTATTGTAAAAAAATAAGTTTGGTTTATTGAGATTTCTGAATGGATATGAAATTCCTTATCAAGCGGAAGATTTTTTTGAAGTACCAGGGACATCTGTTCAAGTAAGTGATAAAAAATTTATATCAATTATACTTTGCGGAAACATTGCCGATGGAAGCAATTACAAACAAGCCGATCATATCTTGTCCCAAATGTGGAAAAACAATGATAAGAATTCCAAATCCAGTACAGAAGTTGGTGTTGGACAAAAATTATTTGAAAGATCAAACCCATGTCTATAAAACAGGGGATGTGTTGACAGAGCAGAAAATGGGGTATCATACATCTTTTTTCAATATTGTTTCACAAGAATTTTATCAGTATTGCGAAAGATTTGGTATGAATCGGAGTATGGTGTATGAACCGGTGAAGGTGTTGTAAGAAGTTGAAGCTGCTGAATAGTAAATGACAATGATTTCAGGGGAGTGTATATGACAAAACAAGAATTTAAAGAATTTTGCCATGAGGAGTTCACAAAAAGAGGTTTTAAAAAGCGAAGAAATATGTGGTATTTACAGGGAAAAGGTCTTTTGTGTGGGATGTATCTGCAAAAATCAATGGCGGAGGCATTTTATGTAGAGTATGATTTTTTCTTCGGAGATTTTTCAAATGTGAAAAAGTATCCGACAACATATGACTCCGATGTATATAGGAGAATAGGTGTTTTGACGAAAGAGGACAAAACGTTGACTGGGTTGATAGACTATGAACTATATACACCCGATGAACTCAGGCCATATTTTGATAAAGCATTTGAAGAGCATATTATGCCAGCGATACATTATGGAAAGTCCTACATTTTGAAAGAAGCAGACTATTATTATCATCTTTTTGCAGATGATGAATGGGAGGAATTTTTAGAAAAATTAAAAGAAGATTAGGCAAAACACAAAAATGGGTAATGGGTGAGAAGATTGTATTTGACGAAGGAAAATAGAGAGTAAAACAACAAGAAAATGTCGATATACAGAGGACAATACCACTTCCGATATATATCGGCAAGAGGGGGATTTATGAAACCATTTAAGTGGATGTTTGAAGAACAAAATGCAACAGAGATAGAGT
>OLNI01001085.1_pt1 | contig 17262 bp, 35 predicted proteins | sample 1672921 | NCBI WGS metagenome assembly OLNI01 (sample SAMEA3136737, study PRJEB25190) | human gut metagenome | biome: human gut; feature: human-associated habitat; material: faeces | place: Austria | collected 2013 | reverse complement strand
TTTGCCTGTACTTTTATGTTCATCCAGTATCATCCTCACCATAGTCGATTGTAATGTTTAGATCCATATCGGCATCAAGTTCAACTTTATCAGTAAACATACCAAGATGTTTCCCTAAAAGTTCCAATGCTTTTAATTTATCATATGGTTTTATCTCAAACCCGTCTCTTCCTTTTTTGATTACCGCTATAGCTTTCTTCTGATCATCCGTAAGTTCGTCTGTTAATTTGGGTTCTACAGTGCGATATTTAACAACATTCCCTTTATCATCCAACAGTGGAAATATCTTTCCATCAATTTGAACTGTCGCATCTTTTTCTACGATTTTTGCATAATTAGTTGCATCTGCGAATGCTATATTAGCTAATTCATTAAGCACTTGATCTTGTGTGATTTCTGTTCTTTCGCTCCGCTCCTGCATTCGAACACTGATATACTCGGACACATCTTTAATTTTTAGTAATCTACTTGCGGCAGCGGCCGCTACATCTCCATCCTTTACTCTTGGATACGCAACTCTGTAAGCCCGAGATGCATTCAGATCTATCAGGTATTCATCAGCAAATAGTTTTCTTTTTTCTGTTAATGCCATCTAGGCTCACTCCTTTCTCTAAAATGGACCTCCAGGGACTCGAACCCTGGACCGATCGGTTATGAGCCAATTGCTCTGACCTGCTGAGCTAGAGGTCCTTATGCCGGATTGCTCCGGCTTTTATTCTTCTGTGTGGCATGTATTTGTCAGCTTCTTATACACGTCCTCATATAGTTCCTGCTTGTCTCCGTTATACGTGTATTCTGCGTAGATGCCGTCACCGCTTACTGTAGTAGATACTAGGCATTTGTAGTTCTGTAATGTCTTGCAGCTCCATACAACAAATACATTACTCAGATCAACCAGTTGAACGTCGTTAAGTCCTTTGTATGGGTTATCGCTCTTGTTATACCAATCAACCATTTTTCTTTTGCAAACACTCTGGAAGTGATCCATTCCTGTAATAATCATTTTGCTTCTCCTTTTACTCAGACATCAAATCTACATTTTCAATTGCTGCCCTTGCTTCAAGCACTGCAATATACTCAGACATTGCTTTGATCTGCATGTTGTAAATGCTACGTGGGCAAGTTGGTTCAAACTCAAGTGTTCCATCATCCCACTTTTTAAGCATTCCCTTTAATCCTTCATAACGAATTACTAACTGAGCATATTCTGCCTTGAAACGTTCTTTATAATCTGTACTTATCATGCCAACAGCTGTTGCCGGTAATTTGTTTTTGTCATATTCGATATAATCAGCTTCGAACATTTCTTTTGGCAACCACTGCTCATGTCCATTCTCATATTCCATCAAGTATCCTTCATCCGTCGGATCTTCATCTGCAGGAATCTGCCATCCTCGATAATTGTTATAATCACCTCTTGTCATCGGTTCTGCTTTAACGATTTTTGTTCCAATGTACTGTTTCATTCGTTACCATCCTTTCTAAATTTAGACATAAAAAGACTCGGGGTCCGAAGATCACCCGAGTTCATTCATAAGTAAAAAGAAGAGGATTAATTATGAATATTCATTCATCATTTTTCCTTAGCTTATATATTAAACCTTTTTCCTACGACAGTGAGCGACATTTATTCATTTTCTGCAAAAAATCTTTCATTTCTCTTCTGCAGATTCTTTTCATTGTACGCAATCTTTCTTTCAGGATGCATGGCATTCATCCTGTGTGCTACCTGTGTCCATGTCATTCCATCAATATAATACAGTCGGAAAATAGTTCTCAATTCACTTTTTTCGATGCTGCTTATATACTGTTCTACTTGATTTGTTAATTCTAAAAGTTCATTCTCTTTTTCAATCAACATAGCTTTTCGTTTATTAAGCAGCAGCCTCTTTCTGCTAAGTTCTGGTACTGGCATACCCTCAACAACAAAGTGCTGTATTCCACCCATACCGCCGCTTACTGTGTCTTTTACAGTTCCTTCTTCTGCAATCTTCCAGATCTGCTTTTCAGTCTCTGTGATTCTTCTCCTTAAATCTTTAATTTCTTCTTTCATGTCACAATACTGGATCAGTACGTTCTTGTCCACGTTCTCCCCTCCTGTTACGATTTATTATCTGCTGCCTTATCCAATCTGTCATTTCCTGGTACTCTTGTTTGTAATGCGCCCGATCGGCACAAATGCCCATGCAGGTTATCTCTGCACAGGCTTTGCATGGATCAATCATATCTGCCTACCGCTCTTTCTTTTCATCTGGCGGTTTCTTATGATCGCTTTTCTTGCATTTGAGTAATAAGGCCGTGATTCTTTCTCTCTTCTTCTTAATTCCTGTTCCTTTGCCTTCCAGGACAGATACTTCTCACATCCTGTCTGACAAGCAACTCTCTTTGATCCGTGTGATCTATCTTTACAATTTAGGCACGGACAATCTCTATATGCCATTATGTATCACTCCTTATAATTTGTTTAACGGACATTCTTCATCGCATATCCTTTTATATTTTTCATAATCATTCGGCGTTATTCTTGGATATACGCAATAACCATCGCACATCTCAGTTCTAACTTCTTCCAGAATGTCTGTTACTGTCTTCACTCTCTTATGATCCTCTTTCACGACACCTGTAAGATTCTCTGTTATTGTCATAACTCATCCCTCTCTTTCGCTGCACTACAGAGTGACATTACTGCCACTCCTGCAACTGATCCAATAAATAATCCGCTAAAAAATCCAATGATCATAAATTATCTCTCCATCATATTTTCAAATCTGTATTTTTGTTTTGCATCTGGATATTTTTCATGATCCACTTCGCTCATGAACATCTCTAATGGCCTAGCATACATTCTCTGCATCTCTCTTATATCTGAATATATTACAAATAATTCATTTGTTTCTGTATGACGAGCCACTGTAATAACAACGTACAAACTTCCTTTAAAGTGTTTGTATACTTCATATGCTTTCGGCATGTGTCGTCCATTTAGCATTTTCGCCACTCTTTCTATTTTCTCTATTGTCTTTCCCATATTCTTAACGCTCCTTTATTCCAAGTGGAATGTTACATTCTGCATGATTGATCCCAGTATCAAAAATTTAATAGCTTGATAGCAATCTTTTTTTCGGTCGGAATAAAAATAAATTCCATAACATGCGATTGTTAGTGTTAAACTTAATACTTTTACAGCATCTTTTGTTGTTATCATTTCTTACTGCCCCCCCCCACATCGTAAATCTCACATGATACTACTTCGTTTCCTGTTCCGTTATCTGTAACCTCAACATCCACGTCATATCCGGAACCCACCAGAGCATCGATGATGATACCCTGGATAGATTTTTCTTTTGTATGAATGTAGGCTTTTCCTAATCTTTGTCTTACTTTGCCCATTATTCTTCTACCTCTACACCGAAAATGTATTTTAAAATTCTTTCTCGCCCAACTGCTTCAATTGCGTCACGAGCAATAGGAGCTGATGTAAAACATGTAGCTGATTCGTCTTGAAATATTCTTAAATCTGTTTGTCCAATATCTTTTGTATCATGTTTAAGTGTCAATCCAAAATGTCTGTTTTTTAAATCCCACGCTTCCTTTTCGGGATCATTGTGCTCTAATGCGTATCTTTTCAGTTCTGCTTTTACCTTTGCTCTTTCTAATGCAAAGCACGCTTCCTCTCTCGTTTTATATACATTCCCAATTTCAAATCTTTTATAATCAGCACCGGCTTCTTGCCAAGTATCTGTACATACATCGGTAAAATCGTTTATGTAATAATATTGGTCTATTTTTTTAGGCTTCCACACACGACTTTCCTTGCTCGGTTCTTCACTCGCTTTGCCTAACAGTTTTGTAAACTGTTCTCTTTCTTCTTCAGTCAAATTGTCTAAATGTATTATGATCTGTTCATTCATATTCTCTTCTCCTTAATCTCTTGGTTGATACATCAACTGTTGTATTGTTCCATTAGTTGATGTATTAATTGGTATATTAGTTGTTCCTTAACTTTCTTTAACAATTAATAGAAACGATCTTTCTGCATTTCATCATCAACTTCTTTTGGTATCGGAATCGGTTCAAAGTCATCATTTTCCCCATTCATAAATTCAATCAGACCATCTATGTAGTTGTTAAATTCTACCATTCTTTTTTCTTCATCGGTCATTATCGATCACTTCCTTCTCACAATAAATGCAACCCTTATCGCACTTGATCCGAACCTTTAGCTTCTGCTGCTTGTCCGGACACAACTTCATGTCCTTAATTGGCTTGCCTGTGATCTCACAGATGTAACCTTTAAATTCTTTCTTATTTACCATACTGCCACCGCCTCATGTAAATGTTCTCTTAATACATCTGCTGCCTCGTGTTGATTCTCATGCTCCAATAACTTGATCACATTCGGTAACACTCTTCGCCCTTTATCGATCACTTCCTGGTTTGATGCAATCATTTCTGCATTCATGTCAATGTTATAACGTTTCTTTAAATCAATTGCCATGTCTTCAAATGTTACAAAATGTTCTGCGTACTGATCCAGAGATACCAGGCACATGGATTTATAATCATATGCCTCTTTGAATCTTCGAAGCCTTTTTTCTCCAAAGCCTTCGCTATCTGCCAGTGCTGATAATGCTGTTGTCATGATGTTTCCATAGAGTGTTGTTGCTAGGATTTCAAAAGCTTTATCTAATCTGTCGTTGTCGATCAGAAGTCCAACTCTCAATGCTCCTCGCATCTGAAGCTCTTTTCTTAATCCATCAATTCCCTTTTTTTCTGCAATGCCTAACGCATATGCCATTCCTGCCATTCTGGCTTCTTGTTCTTTATCAAGCTTCCCCATTCTGATCATCCTTCTTTCTCATCATTGCAATATCATAAATTGTCTGGCAAATCTCCTCACACACCTCTTCTGCATGATCATCTTCTGTAAGCTGCCTTACATATTTCTTTCCGCAAGCAACACATGTTAATCGCCGAATCTGCTCCCATGCACTCCATGCTATGAATGAATTTCCTAATGCATTTGCCATTAACGAATCTGTTCCGGATCCATTTGCATCTTTAAACCATTTATTTCTTGGTTCTTGTAATACTTTCTGTGTATCTTCTTTGCATACACTCTTTTCGAGTTTTTCTAAAACTCTCTTTTCAACTCTATCTACGATCTCTTGTTCTTTTTGCTCTGTCATTTTTATCTCCTTCTACTCAAACCGACCTGCACCAGATCCATACTGATGCCACGCCGTGCATCTCATGTTCTCTTCTTCCTGCTTCTTTAGTTTCTCAGCTTCTCTTTTCTTCTCATCCAGACACTCCTGCCGATATTCATCATCCCATTTTTTCAATGTTGGCTGACTGATCGTTGTCAGTTCTGACAGCTTCTTATAGCTTATCCCTGTTGAGATGATCAGCCGGACCATTTCTTTCTTGAAATTTTCTTTATATCTCATATCGTTTTCTCAGACAGCTTGGTTCTTTACCTGATACAACGCCTTTATCTCTGATCGCTGATCTGTTATCTTTTGCCCGATCTTATAAAGTCTTGTGATTCTTCGTTTTTTGATTTGGAAAATTGTAAAAAACTAAATCTAATATTTGAGAAATTACATTTAAAAGAACCTGAAAAAATATGTTTGGTATTGATTGCTTGGTTAACAGTTACTTGAAGAATCCCTCAGGTAAAGAGCCAAACTGTCTGATCGTACTCCTTTACTTATGGTATCCGGCACAATTGCCTATATAGTGCCATCTTAAATCCTTGCACTTTGTCTCGTTTGCCCCCCCTTTTTTGTTATCTCAGGGCAGAAACGCTTATACCACTTCATCAGTGTCTTATGATCGATGCCGGATGATCTACTGATCTCATTTGATGACATGTTATACTTGATCCACAGTGTCACAACACGTCTTTTAAATCCTTTGCTGTAATCTGCCATCAATTCTCCTTTCTGCCCACTGCCTTAGGCAGCAGGCTCATGGCTTATACTGGCTGTTTCTTATGCGGTTAATAGTTACGTGTGGTATATAATTTAGCTCTCCGGCTGATCACTGCCTGCATATGATCCCTTTGTGCTGTTGTTGGTCACTTAAGATCACTCCTAAATCCACAGCTACCACGACTAATACTACGATTTTTTATTAAACAACAATCATGGTTTATAGTGTCTTGCAGGCAGTGATCAACCGGATGCTTCATTTTTTTCTTAGCTTGCAGCAAGCAACTTATTAATAAAATACTGCTGCCCTTTACCAGTGACCTTTGTAGTCTTTCTGATCTTTGTCGTTCCATCCGGATTTGTGATCGTTCTTTCTTCAACTTCAAACAATCCCATTTCCATGCTCTTTTGTGTTGGCATATTCCAACTTGGACCTCTTCTTTGGATTAAATATCCGTTATTTCTGAGTTTTTGAAACAGTCTGTTTTGACCAATATCAATTCCTTTTTGCTTAAGAATTTTTGCTAAATCTCCGATCAGAATAGAATCTTTACTCGCCGTTACTGCATCAGCAAAGATTTCTTTAGGTTTCATACGTTCATTGTCTTCAATCAATGCAGCTTTCTCTGTCTTTAATTTGTCTATTGTTCTATCAGCCATCTTTAATGCTCTCGCAAAGATCTGTTCTGGTGTATTCCAGGCTTTTTCTAAGTCAAGGAAGTACTGTCTAATCTGTTTTCCCTTTTCAGTTCTGGACATTAAACAAATATGTTTTGCCATATCTACAGACATTTTATAATCCTGTAGTTCGCGTTGTGCTCCATTGTTTACAACCGTACCTGTAAGTACGCTTGTAAAATCTTCGTTTTCTACGAATCCTTGTGAATTTGATTCAAACCAAGCTGAGAATCTTTTATTAATCTCAAGTGCTTCGTGTAAATCCCTTGCTGATACTGTTGGTTCTTCTGTATCGTAGTTAACAGGAATTAAATTATCCATACGTTATGTCACCTCCTAATTGTTTCTTTAATAGCTTCTTCTCCAGATTCTCAAACTCACAATCTTTCACTTCTCGTTGTGTAAAATTGTGTATAGTTTCTTCTTTCTTTGGTTTCGGTGTTGATTTCTTCCGTTTCTTCGATGTAGGGAAGAAACTCTTATATCCTCCACCAAATGCTTTTCTTACAATGCCCAACTTATCAGAATCGTTCTCAGCCAGAGAATCAAGTTCTTCTTTCAAGGCATTGATCTGTTCCGCAGATAATGTTGGTCCAGTATGATTCCTCATATCAAGATAAAGACAGAACTCTCTGTTCAGATCTGGATTGCTATAATATATATTTTTATTTACTTTACTTTCCTTTTGTCGTTTTTCTGTTGCAGAAATATCTTTTTCTGTTGCAGAAATATCTTTTTCTGTTGCAGAAATGCTATTTTGTGGTGCATTTAATAAAGGTTGACCGTTTTCATCAATCAACCAATATTTACTTCTATCGACTTTGTTCCTAACAGTCACTTCTTTATAGCGTCGCTGAACTCCAACAGAGGTAATAACATTTTGATTCAGGAGGTCTTGATCGAAAAGACCTATCTCCGCACAATAATGAATTACTTGTAACACAAAGTCTTTTTTCTTTACCCAGCGGTTACCAATGGTTTTGATTATTTTTACCGCTAACTGCTCCATTTTAGGCACTTCCAGGTAATATCCTTCATGATAAATCATGCATAGAACAACATCATAGATGGTCTGTCCTAATGGACCATATTCGTTCATCAGATCCATGATGTTAAAATCGTCGTAATAATCGACATCTTTAGGAAAGTAATCTAGTCCTGTTTTGGGTTTACGGCCCATTAGAACACCGCCTTTCCTCTATAATATTTCTTCTATCTCTACTTCAACTCGTGGGTCCTCTGCATAATGCTTTTCCATATGCAGCGTTACAACCTGCGTATCATCCCTGTATGCTAGTTTATTCAAAGCATCCAGAATGCTTTTTGCAATGTTATCAATGTCTGGTTTCTTCGTTGGAAACATAAGGTCTTCCAACATCTGTTGTTTCTTTTTCTTGCTTGTACTCTTAACGATCGGATAATAAGCTATGATCGTTACTTTTAAGGGCTGTCCGTCATTAAAAATGATGTTGTTTGATTCCTGCCTGTAACAGCACTTGATCAAATTCTCGTATAACATAGTACCTTCTGGCGTATATGAGAATGTTCCACCTTTTTTACTACGGACAGTTCTTGCCCTGGCTTTTCCTTTCGGTGCACCAGGGACTGTAAATCTAACTGTCTCCATAACTGCTACCCGATGATCGTGATCACTTTTAACAGTTCTTCCGGTAAATTCTCTGTTAAATATTTCTTGATAGCATCTACTGCTTCATACTTCCAGAGACCACCATCAGCTTCAACAAGTTTGAATAATGGTTCTCCGTTAGAACCTTCACTGATTCGGAAGATAAATTTGCTTTCTGGCTGTTCTACTTCCAAAAATGTACGATATGGACGAAGCGTTACCGGATTCGGTACGATCACATCTTCTTTTCCTGCAATACCTTTTGTGATCGTAGCTTTCTGGCTGACTCCATCATCTCCATAGTTGGCCACTGTTTTATTTTCTACATTTCCAGCAACTGAAAGAATCAGTTCTGTTTCATCACTCTGTTTAAAGGCAGTCTGCATGTTGATTACAAACGCTTCCTGATCATAGTAATGATCGAAATCAAAACCATTTGGATTTGTACCTACGCGGAATAATTCTTCTCGATTTCTTTCCTGTGTAAGACCAGATAGTAATCTTACTCTTGTTGGAGATTCTACGTGAATGATCATAGATTCTCTTAACTCTTCACTCTTTCCACTGATATAATCAATCAGAGAATTAAGACTTGTAGCTGTCAATGGTTCTGCAAACTCTTCTCTGTCATATCGTGACATAGATTTATCGCAATAAGTCTTTCCTGCGATTTTTACAACGTGTGGCTCTCTTGCACTGTCTGTCAATTCTTCGATCTTTTCGATTGCTTCTCTTAAAAATGTATTATCCATTGTTATGTATCCTCCTGTTTTATGCCTGTTTTGCTTTTCTTAAATCAATTACTTTGTTGCTTGGTTCGTAGATTTCCCCAGTGTCCGGATCAAAGGCTTTCTGTGGCTCTTCCTCTTCCTGATCAATCACATCATTGACACTCATCTGTCCCGGAATCTGGTTAAAAATCTCGATCGCTTCAACCTCTCCGGTACGGAGATCACGTCCCATACTCAGGGCTGTTGTAGCTCCAAGCTCTGGTGCAAGACTTAACTTCGTTTCAACTGTAGTTGATACAAAATTTCTCTCATCATTTGGACGAAGAGAGATTGACACATTAATCTTTCTTACCTTCTGTGCATCTGTGTTGGGATCCTGAATGTTTTCAGTGACTTTTTCTAAAGCCTTATTGAGCTGTACTGAAAGCTTCCCTCCTGCAAACTCCTCTAAATTAAAATGCTTCATTGTATTGCTCCTTCCTTTTATTTAAAGAACTGCTGTGGTTCTTCTTTTGCTGTTTCTTCCTGCGGTTCCTGTTTCTCTGGTTCTGTCGTTTCCTCTACTGCTTCCTGCAGATCCTGATCTAATACAATATTTTCTTCTGAAACTGTATCTGCATAATCTTTTGTTCCATCTTCATGGATCACCGCCATATCAGATTCCATTGCATTCTGCATATCAATGCTCATGATTCCCCATTTACTGATCAACTGGCGAAGCATTGTTTTATATGCCATCTGATCAAAATCCTTGTACCAGTGGGAAGAATACATCCATGAATCTTTTGGATCATAATTTCCTGCTTCATAGTCTTCAAAAGATACTTTTTCTTTTGTTCCGTATTTTGTGTTAATCTTTGTCGCATCCTTTGAAAATGCTGCTGAATATTTATCTGCATGCGACATCATCTGTTTCTTGGACCAGTAAATTGCTTTTCTGAATCCGTTGGTCAATTCAAAGCTTGCATAATATCCCATCGTTGGTGCTTCTTCTCGTTCATCCCATTTGTCAATCATCAAATTAATTTTGATTTCTTCATTGAGTGGGTCAAAGTATTCAAGTTCACCTTCTTTTATTGCCAGTACATTAAGCTTACGATACTGTCCTGATCTAATCGCAAGTTGAATATATCCTTTGTACCCCAACTGAAATTGAGCAATTTTTCCATACTTTTTATCATTAAAAGGTACAAGATAGTAATGCCCTAATTGTGGAGAAGGTGATAATTTTAAAGATTCTCCCAACAAAGATCCTGAAAGAATAGACTGGTTTGTACATTCTTTTAGTGATTCATTATTATTTACTGCTGAAATCACTCCTGTAATAAAACGCTGTCTATTATCCTTCCCCAATGCCTGATCAATGTTTGATATTACGGCCATGCTATTAAGAAATGTTGTGATTCCTGTTTTTGTGGACTGTGTTTTTGTCCTGTTTGCTAAACTGTTTCCAACTGCCATTTTATAATTCCTCCTTTGGATCTATGATTTTAAATTCTTCACATACTTTTTGTACTAGACTAAGTCTTGCGTTAACTTCTTTAAAGTTATGTTCTTTTACAGTACATCGGAATGTGATTGTTGATATTTTTTCTCCTGTCTTATTTACTGATTTCTGTGCTTTTACTGGCTTTTCTTTGCTTTTGCCTGCAAATACTACTTTCTTTGCTTCTTCTTGTGATCGTTGTTTTCTTTGTTGCTCTTCCTGCTTTAGTTGTTCCTCGTATATTGCTTTCTGCTTCGCTGTCTCCTCTAATTTTTGTTTTTTGTTGATTGCTGCAGTAAGATCAAAGTTCTTTAGATACTCTTCTTTCATCTCATAAGCAAAGGAACTTGTGTCTGCATTTATGACGAATAAATCATTGTCAACCTTGTCACGAATTTCTGTAATCTCCTTTGTGATTGATTTAAACGTTGTTGATACATTTAACCAGGACTCCTTAAAAATTTTGTCAAACGTTACTACGTCAGCGAGTCCACCGATTGTTTTTGCATAGATTTCTTTGACCTTTTCAAGTTTTTCCTGTCTTGTTGCTTCTTCGTATCCTTTGATCTGCGTATCAATATTTGTAATTGCTTTATTAACAATACCAATCAGTTCTTTCTCTTGTTTCTCAAATGCTGAATATGGTTCTGTAATCTGTTTTTTTATTTCTTTTCGTTTGCTCTCTAAAGCTTCCACAAATTTATTAAGATTTGCACGATCTTTTTTTGCATCTTTTACTTGATCCGCTGTATAAACCAGATTCATGTAATCATTTACTTTTCCTTGGATTTCTGTTTTTAACTCTTCATAGTTCCAGTCAATCTCTTTCAGAAATCCCTCTTCCTGTGGATTGTATATCTTAAGTTCCATACATTTCTCCTTTTTATATTTCCGGAAGGATTAAATGTGGCTGTTGCCTTTTTTCGACTTTCTGCCAGAACTCTTCTTCCGCTTGTTTTAATATCTCAATATCTTCTTCTACATCTGATCGCTCAATATGATAATCTTTTGTCTCCAGTCTGATCTGGCCCTGCCATACTGATTTAAGTTGTGCTCTCAGTTCAACAAACTCATATTCAGTAACTAACAGATAATGCAACACCTGTATGTAATAGTTGTCCGGAATCTGATCTCTCCATTTTTCTCTCTGCATGCTTTGCAAGATATTAGTTGTCTTGATTTCTAAGATTCCTTTGCGACCATCCTGATCGGTTAGTTCTCCATCCAAGGATGCATGTGACCATGGATACTTTTCATTCCGGATCATGTTGTCTCCGAAGTACTCAACCTTGTACTCTGGATGGTCAAGTGCGAACAGCGATCTAAGCAACGGCTCCGCATCATGTCCATACCTTACATAATCTTCTCCGGAGATATCTGCAGGTGCTCTCTGTCCTATTTTTTCTAAGTATAGATCAACGTTAGTTTTATAAGGGCTAAGACCTAACACTGCAGATGCATCAGATCCACCAATCCCATGCCTTGCATTTAACCAGGAATCAAAGGAATCGAACTGAATCCGTTTGATTCCTCTGCTAATCTCAATCTCCTGCATCTTTAAACCTCTTTCCCAATTCTTTTAATTTAGGAAAGACAAGATCAAACTGTTCTTCTGACATTTCGCAAAACTCAATTCCTGCATTTCCATACTTTTCTCCAATAATCAAGGCGTTACCAAGAATCGGGTATCCATGGCGATCTGTCTCATACAGCCATGAAGCTATCTTGTTTAATTTGGTTTCGTCGCAATGAAAATAAAATTCTTCATCAACCAACATACTTACTTTTGATCCCGGAACATTTTTGACCTCAATTCCTGCACCGATCTCTGTATATAATCTCTTGGGCTGTACATGTTCAATTAGCTCACATCTGTTTCCGATGTGTTCTTTCAACTTTTTCCATGATTTAAGTCCCTCATCTGGATATTCCAGCTCTTTTACCTCATTATCAGTTGTGATCAAAATCATCTTTCCCATTGTTCTTTCTCGCTTTCCGTGCTATAATGCACTTGATAATTTTTTGTCATTTGTGCCTTTGGAAGTTGCCGCTTCCTTGGCACTTTTTTCTTTTATCAGGTTTCTTACTTTCATGTATGCTGCGAGCTCTCTGGACTCTAAATACACAACAGCTTCATTAGATCCCTGCTCTGCTCGCTCAACAGATTTCTGTTGAATCTTAATCATTTCATCCAACTCTTGTAGCAATATCTTCTCGTCAATCATTTTTTCGCCCCCTTTCATTTCATTGTTAGCTTATCAAGCATCCATTTCATTGTTTTCTTCCCAATCTTTGTTTTAGAAAAAACGAAACAAATGATCATACTAACTAATACATAAAGTGTAAATACTATTGCTGTTGCCATTTATGCTCCTTTCTCTGGTTGATATAAAACACCTGTCACTTCCCAAAATAACTTTGGACTGATGTAATAATTAATCTTCTTACTTCCTGGCTTTCTAAACGCATATCCGATTGGAAGCCACCCTGCTTCAATGCCTGCCCGGATAAAGCAAGCATCTTTTCCCATCTTCTTTGCTGCATACGCTACCGGTACATTCCCAGAAGGAAATTGTTCTGGTGCATTTGCATATGCTGCCAAGATTCTTAGATCTTGTCTTCTGCTCATGTCTTTCACCTACCTTTCTTCAGATGGCTTAATTCCCTGCCCGACAATTGAGTGCTATTTTTAATAATTAACCAATTTAGGGAGGAATTTCGTGTATCGGACAGAGGATTAAGCCATCTGCATTTATTTACAGTTGATAAAATCATTCAAAGCTTGTATAATAGTACAGTTGCACACAGTACTATATATTGTGTCGAATATATGTTTTTATACATTATCTTGTATTTTTGTATTGACCTATTGATATTTTAGTGGTATTCTATTCCAGCAAAGAGATATGCGTGTTCCATTAGAAAGGGGGGCTTAATATGCCAAAACGTATCACTGTGACTCAGGAATCAAATACCGGAAGAAATGAATGCTTCCACGATAACTTTACTGGCGCAAACATGACTCGTAATCAGTTTGTAAATCAGATCAAGCAAGGAAATTATGAAAATTATCATGTACGAAACATCAATGGTGTAGATACACCTGTTTCCAATCCAGACAATACAAGAAATAACAATTTAGGTTAATCATCATCCGACACGCATACCACTTTGTATCCATCTAGCACGATAATATTTGTGTCGGTAATACTGGCGATTAGCTCGTTATCCGAACCAACAACCCGTATCTCTGAATATTCATTTTCAGAAATTTTCATCTTTTACTCACTTCCTCAATTCCAAAAAGATAGTTTGCATCCACATTAAACTCTCCTAACACTTCAAGTAACTTTTGAATATCAATTACTTTAATGATTCTGCGACCATTCAACATATCACTTAGTTCTTGGGCAGTCATTTGTGTCTTTTCTGCAATAACTGTCTGTTTTATACCTTTATCTTTGATTGCTTTTTTTAAGCGAATTGCAACAATGCCATTTGCTTTAGATACTGCATTCATTTTATCTTTCTCACCTCCTGGTTATTTAGTAATCCATTTTAATTGGATTTCTTAGGTAAAAAAATATAGTCAATTGGAATACCATATAATTTACTAAGTTCTCTTCCTTGCGACATTTTCGGTTCAGAAGTCCCTTTTTCCCAGCTAACGATAGTTTGTTTTCCAACATGCATATGTTTTGCGACCTCTTCTTGTGTCATTTCTGCATTAACTCGTGCTGAAGCTAAAGAAATTTGAAATGGTACTGCTTTACCTTCGTTCATCTTTGTCACGTCATCACCGCCTTTCTTTAATTTCTGTATTCATTATAAATCCATTTTAAATGGATGTCAATACTAAAATCAATTTATTTTTGACTTTTAGTTGCAAAAAATCAATTTTTATTGTACTATATTAATAACGAAGTGAGGTGATTTAATGTCAGATGAAAAGCAAAAGAAAATATTCTCTAAAAATCTATCTTTCTATTTAGAGAAATCAGGAAAAAGCCAAAAAGAGGTGGCTAAAGCTATTGGAGTTATTCCACAAACATTTAATACTTGGTGTACGGGACAATCCATTCCTAGAATGGGAAGCGTACAAGCTCTCGCTGATTATTTTGGAATTGGAAAATCTGATTTAATAGAAGAAAAATCCGATCAAGCCATTGAGCTAACTAAGAAAGATGAAAAAGATATCGCGAAACGATTAGAACAAACTCTTGATCAACTAGAATCCGATCAAGATGGACTGATGTTCTCCGGAGAACCTTTAGATGATGAAACAAGAGAATTATTAAAAGCGAGTCTCCAAAACAGTATAACCATCGCAAAAATAAATGCTAAGCAAAAATTCACACCAAAGAAATACAGAAAATAAAGGAAGTGATTCATTGGATATTCGTAAAAAAACAAACTCACTAAAGAAAAGATATGGTACGAATAATCCTTTTGACATTGCTAAGTATTTAGGAATAAAGGTTATATTTGAACCATTGGGATCCATTAGTGGATACTACAATAAGCAGCTTCGTATGAAGCAAATACATATAAATCATGATCTTTCTGATCACGATCAGCTATTTACATGTGCACATGAATTAGGTCATGCAATTATGCATCCTGATGCTAATACTCCATTTTTAAGAAAACGTACTGGTCTCTTGATCAGTAAGATGGAGATTGAAGCAAACAAATTTGCTATGGAACTTCTGGTACCCGATGAAACATTCTTAGAGTACCAGGAATACACAACTGGTCAGATCGCACGTGCACTTGGATATGATGAAGAACTGATTAAATTAAAATTAAAATAAGGAGAAATGTATATGAGAAAAAGACTTTTAACAATTGGATTAGCAACGTTAATGGCTATTTCTATAACCGCTTGCGGTGGAAATTCTAAAAAAGATGAATCTAAAAGTACTACCACAACAGCCAAAAAGCTTACTACTGAAGAAAAAATTAAAAAATTAAAAGGTCAACCTGTCGATAAAACCATCAAAAAATTAAAACAGTATGGATACAAAGGTGAATATTCTGCTGATGGCGTAGATTTTACAGATTTTATTGATGATTTCAAAGATGATTACCTTACTGGAAAAATGGAAATTGATAATGATTCTAAAACTGTAAAAATTGAACTAGTCTTAGCTTCAAATAAAAAAGCTAAATCCGATGAAAAGAATCTGGAAAGCAAATTAGAAAAAGGAGCTTCTTGGACCGCTGTAAAACATTATGGCGAAGATAAATATGGAAAAGATTTTAAATTACACTATCTAAAGGGTAAAATAACCGAAAGCATGGATGATAAAAATACTTGGTTCTTGAAAGCAGAATGTACTCTTAACGGAGAAAAGAAAACTTGTGAAGCAAAGGTATCTGGATCAACCGATAATCCAACTGTAAAATCATTCGATATTTATTAATTTAATAAAACCGCCCAGTTACCAACTGGACGAAACATTGCGACATCGCAACAACGGAACTTTGAAAATATAGTATACTTACCCAGGAAGTCGTCAGGGTGCGAAACGTCTCTGTTTCCGAGCCTAACGGAAAGGAGACAATTTCTTATGACTACATATGAAGAATTGACTTTAATTGTGAACGCAGCTTTACTAATTGTAGCAATATTGACATATACACATAAGAAATAGCACCTCAGCTCTGGCAAAGTAAAGGTGCTATTTCAGTAAACCATATTTTCGCCGGAAACGGATAGGTTTCGTCTATCGTGCCGACTTCCTTGTTAAGTATATTATAATCAAAGTTCTTAGATTTTTCAATACCATTTCGGTGATCTCGCCCAAATGGTTAATCAAACTTATTAAATACATAATGAAAGGAGTGATATTCTTGAGTTTTGTTATTGGATGCGTGTCATCAAATGCTGTCATTATCGCTAGTGATGGCCGTTGTTGTAATCTTGATGGCACTATTAAAACTGAGCATTACAACAAGACAAGAAAAATTAATTCAAACACAATTATTGGTTATTCTGGGTCAACAGAGGCATGCGAATTTGCTTTAAAACAGCTTGATACAGTACTTAAAAATTCTCCAGAGAAAAGAATTTCTGACTTTTACGCTGATGAAATTGCAAAAATTTTGTATGATATTATTCCAATCATAAATTTTTCAGAGGGACTTATTGTGCAATTTATTGTCGGTGGTATTTCTCGTGAAAAAGGAACTATAATGTATGCTTTCGGAAATACTAACCAACAAGAACTTATTCCTTGTTTTCCTAGTTCTACATGGAATTGCTCATTTCTCTCTCCACCAAACACAGATGGGAAACCTATTTTCCTTAAAAATTCTGAGAGTGGTCAATACAATACTTTAAGAGACATATTAATTGCATCTATTCATGAAATGGCTGATCTTGATTCTTCTGTGAATAAAAACTGTTTTTTTCAAACGATACTTCTAGATAATCAGGGATAATTTTAAATACTTAACTTTTTCATATACAAAGAAAAACAGTCTCATTTCTGAGACTGCTTTCATAGATTTCCATGTCGATCGTTAGATCGAAACGGTATCATCTATCACCAACAAATAGATTATACCATTTCTTTCTAACGTCTGGCAAGGCGTTATTTTTATACAAATTTATAAGAAAGGAATGATGATATATGGCACTGATCAAATGTCCAGAATGCGATTTACAAGTAAGTGATCACGCAATTGCTTGTCCTCACTGCGGATATCCTATTAATACTAAAGCGGCCAAACAACAACAATCAAAATCTCGTAGAAAAAAACGTCTCCCTAACGGTTTCGGCCAGATCACTAAAATAA
>OLNI01001063.1_pt1 | contig 17679 bp, 10 predicted proteins | sample 1672921 | NCBI WGS metagenome assembly OLNI01 (sample SAMEA3136737, study PRJEB25190) | human gut metagenome | biome: human gut; feature: human-associated habitat; material: faeces | place: Austria | collected 2013 | reverse complement strand
CCCTTTCCGCGTGTACCGAAAGTGGGTCTATGTCAATGGTGGTTTAACAGCGGGCATTGAGTCCAGGACGCGAAAAGCGACTTATACAGGCATTTCCGAAATAAAACAAGGAGTAGGTTTGCCTGTATAAGTCAAAATTCTTGCATCCTGGAGTTTCGAATGTCTGTATAAGTCGCTTTTCGCACATCGAAAGGGAGGATACTGTCACGGAAGGTGAAATAATTCATATTCTGATTAAAAGGATACTACTCGTGCCGTTCGCGGCGTGTCGTGTACGTTTTGGAAATCGGAAAAATTTTCCTTGACCTCACCTATGAAACAGGCTTAAGATAGTCAAGCACTTTTTCAAGGGCCCGTAGCTCAGTTGGTTAGAGCGCACGCCTGATAAGCGTGAGGTCGCTGGTTCAAATCCATTCGGGCCCACCATTACTTTGCGATAAACGCTCCACCGTGAGCCGAGTTAGCCGGTGGAGCGTTTATTATATTTCGGGCCAGAATCGGCCGATTTTTTAAACTGTCGAAATCCCGAACAAGCAAAGCGATGGTCATGGGTGCATGCCATGGGGCGTTAGCTCAGCTGGGAGAGCGCGGGCTTTGCAAGCCTGAGGTCAGGGGTTCGATCCCCCTACGCTCCACCAATCACCTCACGACCGCCTTTTCCGGTGGTCGTTTTTCATTGACGCACCATTTCGCTCATATTTCGTTCATTTTTCATGGTCAATACCATGTCAATAAGCTGTCATCTTCTCGAAAACTCTGACAAATTCACATTTATATATATGATAGGGGTGATAACGCATCTCCTGATGCCAATCGGTTCATTTAAAGAAGAATAGACGCCTAGACAACAAAAATCTCTCGGCGCTACAATAAATGACTACGAACATCAGGGATGAACTGCGAAAGCGGTATTTTCGCAGAGAGAAGGGAAGGGCAGGATTCGTCTCCTGCCGAAGCAGAGGAACGGTGAACTATGAAAGCAATGGCTCAAAGCTTTCCATACGAGTTCTCGAAGGCGAAGAAGGTCGTCGCGTCAGTTGTCGCGGCGGCTCTTGTCATCTCGTTCGGCAACTTCGCCTTGGGCGGTGGCAAGGCCATCGCCGACGACGGCACCGTTGAGGTTCGCTTCAATATAACGGCGCCCGGGGCGAAGGTGACCCTGTCTACGGGCGAGGAATTCACTGCCGAGTCCGACGACAACCTTTATCAGGCGCTCACGAACGAGGATCTGACGTTCACGGCCGAGACCCCCGAGGGCATGCGGCTGGAAGTGACCCACAACGCCCCCGAGCCTGCCGAGCCGCAGGCTCAGGCCATGGGAAGCAAGCAGCCGTCCGATAACCTTGTTATCGGAGAGCCGTCCATAGAGGACGGCTCTAAAGACGCTTCCCCTGAGGAAGAAGCTGCGACCGAGCCCGAAGCCGCGCCGATTGTCGCGGAGCCCGTCGTTGAAGACGAGGCCATCGAGCCCATTCCCCAGACGGCCGAGGTATTGAAGCAGAAGGCCGCCAACGGCGAGGAGCCCATCATTGTCGGCCAGCCCGAAGAGACCGAAGCGGAAGCCGAGGTCGTGGAAGACGACGCCACTCCCATGGCTGCCACTCCTTTGGCTGATACCGGCGCTGAGGCAGAAGTTGTGGAAACGGTGGCCGTTCCCGACGAGAACGGCGTCTACACCATTCCCGCTGCAGCACTGGCGGCCGCAGCCGAGCAGGGTACCACCATCGTGGTCACCATTGCCGATGCTGCCCCGGGCACTATCAACAGCTGGGATGAGCTCACTCGAGCTCTGACTGCCGATGGCACTGCCGACATCAAGCTCAACAAGGATCTCACTGCCGAGGGGGCGGCCATCACCGTGGTGGGCACCAAGACCCTCGACTTGAACGGATACGACATCACCGCCGCGGACATGGATAATCTGTTCACGGTAGTTCAGGACGTCGAATTCACCATCACTGACACTTCCGCTGCCTCCGCAGCCAAGGAAATCACCGTCGATGATCCCGAGTTCGATGGCCAGAAGATCCCGAACCCGGCCGTCGATCGCGAGGGCTTCGAGAAGATGGTCGGCAAGAAAGCCGTCTGGGATCCTGAGTTCAAGACGCTCCAGTACTATGTGACGAAGTCCTACACCAATCGTCCGGTGAAAGGTCAGACCGAGGAGTACCTCTACGAGTACAAGGTCGATCTGTCTGCGGCCGGTGCCATCGAGGTTAATGAGGGCAAGACCCTCGTGCAGGTAAACGGCGGTACCTTGAACGTGCAGGGCGGTCGCCTCACCCTGATCGAAGGCGAGCACGCCATTGCTATGGACGGCGGCACGCTGACTATGAGTGAGCACGGATTTCTCGTCGGTTCCGAGGGCACTAATGGCGCGGCCATCAATGCCCAGAACAACGCAATGGTCACCATCGAGGGGGACTCCATCATTGCCGGAAACACCGCCGCAGGCGATAACAACGGCGGTGCCATCTGGGTTGACAAGTCCATCCTCACCATCCAGGGTGAGGCCCTCCTCGCTGCGAACCAGGCAGGTGAGAAGGTGTATAAGGTCATCGATTACGGCACAATGTCGTCGAAGAACAACGGTGGCGCAGTCTACGTCCAGTCTGAAAGCACCGTCACTGTTTCTGAGAACGCCGTTGTTTCTGGTAATACCGCCATGGCAGATGGCGGAGGCCTCTATATCATGGGCCGTCTTGAGTCCAGCAATCAGGCCGAGAATTCCCTGTCTCTTACTGGTAATGCCGTTATCACTAACAACCGCTCTGAAAATGACAAATCTGACCTTCACTTCACTGAGCGCACTCACGCAAGCAGCGAAGTGAAGTGGCGGCGTTATGGCGGCGGCGGCGGAGTGTTCTCGATGGACCATACTTCTGTCAATGGCGCACAGTTCACGGGGAACTATGCTTCCGACGGCGGCGGCGGCCTGATGATCTACTCTTACGCTACTTACGATTCCTCAGATAAAAAGCTGTCGCAGTATATCTACCCTCTCCTCGAAGTTAAAAAGGCTGTTTTTGCTTCGAATTACGCAGGCACCAGCGAGGGCGGAGGACTCCACGCCATCACTCACAAAGATAGCTATATCAAGCGTGGATACATTACCAACAATATGACTGCGACTCCATTTGATTACGGCGGAGGTGGTTTGTTCCTCTCTTCTGCTACCCATGGCGAAAAGACTGGCCTTACCGTAATCTACCCCCTTGTGGCAAACAATACAGCCCGCGGATTCGGGGGCGGTGTGGGCGTGTGCACCAATGGTATTGCCGTTACGGCTGACGCCGCCATTTTTGATAACACCGCACTTACGGAAAACGCCACAACGAACCCCAATGAGTTCGGCGATCAATGGGCCTACGACGAGCTCTATGGGCTTAAGGACATTGCTAAGCGCCAAGAGGTCGAGGGAGTCATGCAGAGCCAGGCCGATGACTTCTTCTGTGCCAAGGAAAGCGTTGTATACAACAAGATGCTCGGCGATGAGAATTCGTACTATAACTGGACGGGTCTTACCGATGGTTATACCTTTAAGGGCAGCATTTCGGCTGTACGCGAGGGAGGCAATTCCTCGGCAAATAAGCTCATTGTCAATGGAGAAGCGCAGCCGGCTCCTCCGAACGCGTTATACAACAAGGGTGAGACAACCGCAGACCTTCATATCTACGATGGAGATGGCGAAGCACGCAACTTCGACGGTTATCTCGTTACCGTGACCGTGAAAAATATCGCCAACTCGAAATTCCCCACGGGAACTTATTCGGGTGTTGTTACGAATACCAACCGCACGGGTCTTAGCTACTCCGATCCAAACAACCCAAACTACGAGAAGTACAAGGGCTTCTATAACTACATGCTCAAGTTGAACACGAATCTTCGCGGCGATCTTGCTCCCAATGCTACATTGAAGGGTGCCTACACGAAGCCAGATAAGAAAGATGCCAAGAACTATCCCATGTACCAGGTGTCCGATATGGCTCAAACCGAAGGCTCCTTTGCCAAGGGAGAGCGCCTCATGTTCCTGAAGGCTAATCCCACCCCTAAGGCTAAAGAGGCTGCTGTAAATAAGGCAGTACTCTTCGTGACGGGCAACTACTCCAATACCAATGGCGGCGGTATTGCCTGTAATGATCGTATTGCTATCGGCCGCGACCCCGAGGTTCCGGAAATCCCCGACCAGTCCAACTCCGAGGAGCCGAAGAATCATACGGCCGCGCTGACTCTCACCAAGAGTCTCGACAAGTTCGATGCTGCCAGCGGTTCTGCTACGGCGGTGTTCAACGTGACCGGCTACACCGACAAGATCTCCGCCGAGAAGAAGGTAAAGGATCTCATGGTGTACGCCAACATTATCGGGTTCACGTTCAACGCCGCTACAGGTGAGCAGTCCTTGACCGAGCAGTTGACGAACCTGCCCGAGGGCTACTACGTCATCGAGGAGGCGTTCTACAGCGGCGACGGGTTCGAGACTAAGGCCAACCGCTGGGCCGGTTGGGTGAAGTTCGAACCTGCCGAGAATTCCACCGACGAGGTGCCGGTCACCATCCCCGTGGAAGTATCCTTCGAGAACACGTTCGACGGCGAGGATAAGAGTTTCGGTACGGGCGTCGTGAACAAGTACGCCGACGAGAACGGCACGCTCACCTGGGCGCCCGATAGCAACTACAGCGCGCGTCAACAGGCGTTGGAAGAGGGGAGGTAGTCATGGCGCAGCGTCATTTCCCGAAGCGTCTTGCCGTCGCATTGTCGCTGACCTTGGTGGTTTCCCTGGGTTTGGCTGCCGGTACGGCGTGGGCCTACTACACCGATACCAACAAAGCCAATGGCATGATCCAGTTCAGCTATGATCCCGAACCGCCGAAGACCGAGGTCAAGGAAGACAAGGACAACCTGGACAAGGTCATTACCGTGAAAAACACCGGCGAAGTGGACGCCATGGTGCGCGTGAAGGTGTTCGCTCCCGTCATTGACGGCCTCGCGGTCACGGAGAACGCCGGCGCGGCCCCTGACTACGCCCAGGTGGAAAGCAACGGCTGGACGCAGAAGGTGAACAACAACGGCGAGGGCTGGTGGTACTACACCGAGCCCGTTGCCCCCGGCGATTCAACCGAGCCGCTCCGCGTGCACGTAGAGGTGGATACCGAGAAGGTCACCCATCCCTTCGACATCACCGTGGTGCAGCAGTGCGCCGGCGCGAAGCTCTTCGATCCGGCGAAGCCCTTCCTGGGCACCTTCGCCGATGGGGACAAGTACAAGGAGGCTGAGTAACCTATGCAGCGTCTATTTAAGAACCTCTCGCTGCCGAGTCGCATCGCGCTCATTGTGTGCGCGGCGGCGCTGGTCGGCTGCCTTGCCATGATGGCCGTCACCCCGGCCCGCTCGGCCCTCGTCTACCAGAGCAACGAGTACGAGGCCGAGATTCAGCAGACCCACATCGGTGTGGCCCTTACCGAAAACGGCAAGGAAGTCAGCGGCGATAACGACTTGCTGAAGGACCAGGTCTACCTGCTTGGCGGCGACGACACGCTGAAGCCGGGCAAGACCTATCCCGAAGCCCTGGCTGTGAAGAACATCTCCTCCGACATGGACGAGTACGTGCGTCTTACCGTGCGCAAGTACTGGGCCATTGGCGAGAAGCAGGACGCCCAGGGCAACGATGCCCGCGTCAAGTCGGCCCTACGCGATCCCTCCTTCATCGAGCTGGAATTCGACGAGAACAGCACGGGCTCGTGGGTGTACTCGGAGGAGGAGAGCACGCCCGAGCGCTTGGTGTTCTATTACAAGGACGTGCTGAAGGCGGGCCATTCCTCCGAGCCGGCGGTGACGGGCATCCGCGTCAGCGAGCAGATCACCAAGAACGTGAAGGAGGATTACTCGAAGTGCTGGCTGGCCATTTCGGCTCAGGTAGATTCCGTGCAGGTGAACAACGCGGCCGATGCGGCGAAGAGCGCCTGGGGCGTGGATATCGCCGATCTGGGGCTCGATTGGTCGGCGGGCATGACCGACGAGCCCGCGCCGGCCGGGGAATAGCGGGGAGGCCTCATGAACACGCTGACGAACAAGCGCACAGGAGCCCGCGGGCTGGCCATGCTGCTGGCCTTGACGCTGTGCGCGGCTTTGGGGGTCGTGGCAGTCTCGGCCACGCCGGCCCTCGCCAAGACCTACAACGAGAAGTGGACGGTGGAGTTCACCGGCGACAAGATGGTCGACGAGGGCACGGCCAACATCACCAAGACCCTCTCCGGCATGCAGCCCGGCGATTCCGCCTGCTTCACCATTCAGCTGAAGGAAGGGCCCCAGGGCAACGCCGACTGGTACATGCGCAACAAGGTGCTCTCCACCATGGAGGATTCCTTCGCCAACGCCAACGAGCGTTCCGGCGGATCCTACAGCTACAAGCTGACCTACCGCAACCCCAAGGGCGAGGACAAAATCATCCTCACCAACGAGGTGGTCTCCGGCGATAAGGGCACCGGCGAGACCAAGGGCCTGTTCGACGCCACCGACGCGACGGGCGAGTGGTTCTTCCTGGAGGATCTGGCCCCGAACGCCACGGCGTGGATGATGCTCGAGGTGTCCATCGACGGCGAGACCCACGGCAACACCTATTTCGACACCGACGCCTCGGTTCAGCTGGCCTTCGCGGCCGAGCCCACCGAGGAGCCGGGCACGCCGGGCAACCCCGAGCAGCCGGATCCCGGCGACCCCAAGCAGGATCCCCCCAAGAAGGACGACCAGAAGAGCGACACCCCGAAGGACAACCAGCAGAAGACCACCGACAAGGCCAACGGGAAACTGTCCCAAACCGGCGACATGCTGCCCATCGGCATTATCGTGGCCGTGGCCGTCATCGCCGCCGGCGTGGTGATCGTCGCCGCCGTGCGCAGCCGCAAGAAGGATCATGAGGAGGACGACGCCCGATGAAGAACTTGAAGACCTTGGGCCGCCGTGCCGCGGCGGTAACCTGCGCCGCGCTTCTGGCGACGTCCCTCATGGCTCCGGCGGCTTTCGCCGACCCTGCGGCAAGCGAGAGCTCGGGCCTGGCCGCTGCCTATAAGGGCACCACCTACCGCGTGACCGTCTACAGCGGCAACCAGGGCACCTTCGCCGACGGCGAGACCCAGGTGGTGTTCGAAGACCAGAAGCCCGGCGATACGTTCTCGTTCGAGGGCATCACCCTTGAGGTGCCCGAGAGCAGCAAGTACTACGCCAAGGGTGTGCGCCTGGCCGCGCTGGACAACGTGCGGTCCGACAAGAACCGCGATGGCAAGAACATCGCCGGCACCGAGACGCACCTGTACGCCAACGTCGCTGCCGACGGGAAGCTCGTGGGTAGCGCTCCCATAACCGAGGACACCGACTTCGTCGTGGCCTATGGCATTCTCGCCAACCGCGTGGCCTACACCGTTACCTATACCGACACCGAAGGCAACCAGCTGGCCGAGCCCCAGACCTTCTTCGGCGATATCGGCGACGTGCCCGCCACGGCCCCGGCTTACATCGAGGGCTATGTGCCCGACGCCGCGCTGCTGACGAAGACCCTCGTGGCCGACGAGTCCCAGAACGTGTTTCCCTTCGTGTACACGAAGCTGGCCTCGGGGCAGACCACCGAGCAGGATCCCAACACCGGCGATGTGACCATCAACACGCCGAACGGCCCCACGGGCCCGATCTACAACCCGAATACGGGCCTGCCGACCATCACCTTCCCGAATCTCGGCGGTACTGACCAAGGCGGCACCACAACTACCACGACCGGCGGCGCCACGGGCGCAGGCACGGGTGCCGGTGCTGGAACCACCGCTCCCGCCGCCGGCGCCGATGCGGGTGCTGCGGCCACGGGCGCGACCGTGCCCCTGGTAACCGCGGACGGGACCGAAGTGGTCGACGAGAACGGCAACCCGCTGGCTGAGCCCCGCGAGGAGAGTCTCGACGACAACGAGACTCCCCAGGCCGCCGGCGCCGCCCAGCAGCCCGGCGATGTTGCCCCGGCGCTCAACACCGATTGGATTCCGTGGGCCATTGCCGCTGCGGTTATCGCCGCCATCATGGTGGCCATCATTATCGTCAACGTGCGCAAGAAGAAGGAAGAGGCCGAAACCCTGTAAGGCCCCGGCTCATGTTCCCCCTGTCGGCCTTCCGCTGCCGCCCCTCCCAACAGGCAGCGGAAGGCTGCTTTGCGCAGGGCCCCCGTCAGGCGTTGATCGGCGGAGTTGCCCGTTCCGACCCACAGGAACGCCGGCACGTGGTACATTGAACTCATGTCAAAAGACCCCCGGAACATAGCGGAGCCACCCGCATCGGCCGCAGGATCGGCCGCGACGACCGATGCTTTTTCCCGGGCGGTCGAACGGCGCCTGGCGCGGATGCGCGTCATCGCGCGGCTGTGCACGGCGGTGGGAGCTCTTATGCTCGTGGCGCTGGGAGTTGTGGGGCTGGGCGCCTCAGTGGTGCCGCGCGTTATGGGGATGCAGTCCTACGCCATCATTTCCGGCTCCATGGAACCCGCTTATCCCACGGGCAGCCTGGTGTACGCCGAGCCGGCCGAGGGCGCCGCGCTGCAGGCGGGCGACGTGGCCGCGTTCTGGCGCGACCAGGACGTCATTGTGCACCGCGTGCGGGAGAACGTCTCCGCCGAGGGCGAGCTTGTCACCAAGGGTGACGCCAACGACGAGGTGGACATTCGCCCCGTTCCCTACCAGAACGTGCTCGGCCGCGTGGTGTTTTCGGTGCCCTATGTGGGCTACTTCCTCATAGCCTTAGGGTCGACGCTCGGCAAGTTGCTGCTCGGCTGGATCGTGCTCATGGGCGTCGCCTTCTGCGTGGTGGGCTCTGTCCTCAGCTCCCTCGCCGACCGCCACCAAAACGAAAGCTAGTGCCCCCACGCGGATTACAATCAACCCAGCCCACTCACTCTTCGTTATTTTGTACCTGAAACTCTCGTTTTTTTGCTTGTAAAACCTCGTTATTTTGAATATCATCGGTCTAAGTATTCGAAAGGGGCTGTTCAGCAATGGGACAATTACTTGCGTCTGGCACTTATCGTCCTCGTATTGCCGATGCGCAAATTGAACGCTATCTGCGCCTTTTCGGCGCTGTTGAGATATCGGGCACAAAGTGGTGCGGCAAAACGTGGGCCGCTATGGCCCATGGCGAAAGCATCACCTACGTCGATCGCGGCGCGAACCTGCAAATCGTGCAGGCCGATCCCGCTTACGCTCTTGCGGGAGAGCATCCGCATGTCATCGACGAATGGCAGCGCGTGCCGCAAGTGTGGGACACCGTTCGTCACGCTGTGGACGATGCAGCTGGAACGAAGGGCCTCTGGATCCTCACTGGGTCATCGACTCCATTAAATCCAGGCGAGCGTTCCCATAGTGGGGCCGGCCGCATCGGGCGTATTCGAATGAGCCCTATGACGCTTTCGGAGACGGGCGAGTCCGGGGCATCTGTCAGCCTCGCGGCCCTTTTCGAAGGAGAGTTCGCCGCGAGTCAGTGCCCCGATGGCCTTGTCGGCCTCTCTGAGCTTGCGTGCCGCGGCGGATGGCCCGAGGCGACTTTCCTTTCGGCCGACGATGCGCAGACTATCGTGCGGGAATACTTAGGTCTCGTTTTCGAAGAGAGCGTTCCCCGGTTCGGTGGCGACGGCCTTACGGCAAGAAGGCTTGCTGCGTCGCTCGCCCGCAATCTCGGTCAGTCCCCCACGGCGAAGACGCTAGCCGCCGACGTGTTTGCGCTGCCGCAGGACGCCAAGGCGACGGAGACTCAGCTCAAGGACATGTATCGCCATCTCGAAATCCTGAAAAACATCTACCTTGTCGATGAGATACCCGGCTGGGTTCCGGCAGCCCGCTCTCCGCTGCGCATGCGCACAAAGCCCAAGCTCTATTTTGCGGATCCCTCCCTTGCCGTTGGTCTTTTGGGCGGCAACTCCTCGTCCCTTCTTCAGGATTGGCAAACGTTCGGTCTTGTTTTCGAGAACCTTGTCATGCGCGATCTGGGGGTCTACGCGCGCGCATTGCCGAATGTGAGCGACCAGCCGCTCAAGTACTATCGGGATGATGCCGGCCTGGAGGTCGATGCCATCATTGAGCGAGCCGACGGCAGTTGGGCGGCAATCGAAGTCAAGCTCAGTCAAGAAAAGGTGGAGGCCGGGGCGAAGAGCCTGTTGCGATTGCGCAGCAAACTCCTGAAGGACGAGCTCTCCCGCACGCCTGCGCCAGTGTTCATGGCTGTTATAACCGGAATGGGCGAGGCCCCCTATCGTCGTCCCGACGGCATCTACGTAATCCCAATCCGATCTCTGGCCGCGTGACGGCAATCAACTGCTCCTCTTCAGGAACCGAGATCTGATGCCCGTCACGCCAAGATTGGGCGTTTGGCACCCATCTGCCAAGAACCGGGGGTTTGGTACCCCCGGTTCGGTTCAGGCCCCGAATTATGGCGAATCTCGAGGTTTGGTACCCCGATTTCTGCCAACTTCGGTGATTTGGTTCCCCGGCCTCGGAGAAACGCCTGGTCGCGATTTGCCCGGGCGGCTTTTGCGGGTACCAAACCTCGAGATTTGCCCGACGACGGGTACCAAACTTGAGATCTCGCCACGAAAAGGAACCAAACCGCGTGATCCTGCCGCGAAAACGGCTCTCCGGGGTACCAAACCTCCCAAGTTGGCTGAGGCCAGGCAACCAGCTTGGCAAAAAGCCCGCGCTAAACCTCTAATCTTGCAAAAACTGAACATATCATATCTTGCAATCTTGCAAAAACGTAACTTATTGTCTTATACTGCTTTGCAAAAACCGCATTATTGCAGATAGAAGACTTATGTTCAAAAGAAAAGCCTATGAAAAGCTGCTTAGATGGAAGCGCGACTATAGCAACGGGTATGCGGCCTTGTTGGAGGGCCCGCGGCGCGTGGGAAAGAGCACTATCGCCAAGCATTTCGCGGAGGAGGAGTACGATTCCAGCATCATAATCGACTTCGCGAACATCACGAGCGATATGCTGGCTGTCTTCGACGATGTGGCGAATCTAGATCTGTTCTTCCTTCGACTGCAAGCGCAGACCGGTATAACGCTCATACCGGGAAAGTCGGTTATCGTGTTCGATGAGGTGCAGCTTGTGCCGAAGGTTCGACAGGCAATTAAATACTTTGTGGCTGACGGGCGCTATGACTATATTGAAACCGGATCGCTCATATCCATTAAGAAGAACGTGAAGGGGATTGTCATTCCTTCTGAGGAGCACAGGATCGCGATTCATCCCATGGACTACGAGGAGTTCTGCTGGGCGTGCGACAACGGCAGGTTCGGGGTGCTTGAGCAACTTGCTGCACTTGGACAACCGGCTGGAAACGCCACTAATAGGAGCCTCATGCGCGATTTCCGCATATATATGGCCGTGGGAGGCATGCCACAGGCCGTCGAGGCGTACAGGAGGGGCGAGAATTTCGAAGCCATCGATCGCGTGAAGCGTGAAATTATTGAGCTGTACAAGGCCGATTTCAAGAAGATAGACGCGAGCGGCCGTACCTCGGCTATCTTCGACGCCATCCCGGCCCAGTTGGCAGCCAAGAAAAACCAGTTTCGCATCTCTGCCGCAACGGGAAAGAGACTGACCACCAAAGACGAGGAGCGGCTTTTCGATTTGATCGACTCCAAAACCGTGCTTCCTTGCTACAACACGACCAATCCGGGCGTCGCGCTGTCCCAGACCAAGGACTTCGGCTCCTACAAGCTCTACCTTGCGGATACGGGTCTTTTCGTGACTATGATGTTCAACAGCGAAGATGGCGCGAATGTCGACCTATATCAGAGGCTTCTAGGGGATAGCCTGAGCGCTGACTTGGGGTATCTTTACGAAAATGCGGTGGCACAGATCATAGCAAGCTGCGGAAGGGACTTGTACTTCCATAGTTGGCGGCCGAAGGGGAAGACTCATGCTTATGAGGTTGACTTCCTGCTGGCGGACAAGGGCAAAGCGAAAATCGTTGCTATAGAAGTGAAGTCCTCGGGAGTTAACAGCCATAAGTCGATTGATGAGTTTGCTGTTAAGTATTCTAATGTCATATCCCGATGCATACTCTTTTCGCAGAAGGACGTGTCGCGCAGAGGGGCGCTTGAGATGGAGCCTTTGTACCTCGCGCCGGTGATCATTGGCGGCATTGGGAGAGGCTAGCGGTGGCTATGGTGTAGCCGCTATGGGTGCTCCGATACGTGCCTTTCAGCTGCACGATTCCCCAACAATAACAATAACCTGGAAATGAGACGGTACCCAATCTTCGTTATTTTATACCTGAAAGGGGGGGTATCAAACTTGAGATCTCGCCACGAAAAGGTACCAAACCCCGCGATTCTGTCGCGAAAACGGCCCTCCGGGGTACCAAACCTCCCAAGTTGGCTGAGGCCAGGCTATGTGCTGTGAGCACGCCGATGCGACCCTTCAACGTGGGAAAAGAGCGTGGAAAAAGAGCTTCAAAAAAGTTAAAATGAATCCTCCGAAAATGTTAAAATAGAATTGACGAAAAAGCTAAAATGACCTGATCGGAGGAGCTATGGAAACTCTGAAGATAGCCAACTATGTTCCTCGTATTGTCGATGAGGAAATCAGCGAGCTCATGGGCATTTTCGGCGCTGTCGTTATCGAAGGCCCCAAGTGGTGTGGTAAGACCACCACGGCGAAAAATCATGCTCTTTCGGAAACGAGCATGGCTGACCCCAGCAACGATTTTCAGGCCCGACGCGTTGCAGAGCTCGATCCGACGCTGGCTCTCGAGGGGCCGCGCCCGCGTTTGATTGACGAGTGGCAAGATGTCCCGAAGCTTTGGGACGCTGTCCGCTACGAATGCGATAGGGCGACCGCTCGCGGCCAGTTCATTCTGACGGGCTCCTCCTCGCCGAAGAAGCGCAAGACGGCTGATAAGGAGCAGCCGAAGCACAGCGGCGCGGGTCGTATGGTGCGTATCCCCATGGGCACTATGACCCAACAGGAGATGAGGCTCTCCACGGGCGCGGTGTCGATTCGTGGTCTTTTCAAGGGGGAATCGGGAAAAGGAATCTCTGGCTTGTCGTTGAAGGATGTGGCTAGCCGGGTTGTGAAGGGCGGCTGGCCCGATGCGATTGACCTGACTCCGGAACAGGCATCGCGCATCGCGAAGGGCTACCTCCAGGCTGTTATTGAAGAGGACATCCACGAAGTCGATGGGATCGAGCGCGACAAGGACAAGGTACGTAAGCTGATCGGCTCGCTTGCACGCAACGAGTCCACGCTGGCGAGTAATAAGACGCTGATAAAAGATGCGAAGGACCCCGGAGCTGCGGAGGATACGCTGACCGCTCCTACGCTCAATGAGTACCTGGATGCTCTTCGCCGCCTCTACTTTGTCCAGGACATTCCTCCTTGGGCACCTTCCATTCGGTCGTCCACTCGCATCAGGTCGGCTGCCAAAAGGCACCTTGCCGACTCATCTCTGGCCGCCGCCGCATTGGGCGCATCCGTTGAAACCCTCGTTCGGGATCCTGAGACGCTGGGCTTTCTCTTCGAATCGCTCGTGGCTCACGATCTGATTGCCTATGCCGGTGCGATGGGGGCGCAGGTCCGTCACTATCATGATGACAGCGATCTTGAGGCGGATCTCGTTTTGGAAGCTGCGGACGGCTTCTGGATACCCGTCGAAGTGAAGCTCGGTGCTTCCCAAGTGGATGCAGCAGCGAAAAGCTTGCTTGCCGTGAAGGAGAAAATGGAGAGAGGCGGCTACCGATCTCCCAGCGCTTTGCTCGTGGTCGTAGGTGTGGGCGGCGTAGCAGCTAAGAGGGATGATGGAGTCCAAGTGGCCACACTGGATACCCTGGGTGTTTAAAACCAGTGATGATCAACGAAGCTTAACAACTGCTATGGTGTAGCCGCTATGAGCACGCCGATGCGACCTTTCAACGGGCTCGCGCGAGGGTATTTTGCTTTGCCGTTCGCGGCGTGAAAAATACCATTCGGCATGGGTTTAGAGCGTTTAGGGAACATTTTCGTCGTTCTTTACCCTGTCATTTGCCTACCAATTTGTTTTGGGCCCCGTGTAAGAAAGTTCTAAGAAATCCCTGGTCAGAGCTTTGAAATTCGAAGCAATTTCATAATCGTTGACTTTGACGTCATTTTTGTCAGTGGACAAATAAGCCCAGATCAATAAAGTAAACCTTGCCATCGGTAACGCGCGGGTGCGATTTGGGTGTCGAAATGGCTACGAGAAGGCCCGTTTCGAACACGCTCCCGACAGCTTGTTTACAAGTTGTCAACGAGGAATCGCCCGAAGCAAACCGCTTCAGCCCGAAGCCTCCGATGACGGCGAGGGAAGGTTCGTCCGACCCTCGGTAAATAGGTTTAAATGTCCGGTCTCCAAGCCGGTATTTAAAAAAGGTAGTAGGAAACGGAGTAGAAGGAAGGTGCGGAGTATGCGGACCATAGCGCGGTTCATGGACGCGAGAAACACCGCCGAGGGCAAGTTCCTGTCAGTCTTGCTGTCGGTGCTTTTGGTGTTCTCGTTCCTGAACGTGACCATGTTCACGGACTACGCGGGCGCCGACACCAACGAGGCCAGCGAGGAGAACTCGCTGCCCGTCGAAGAGCCGGAGTTCACGGAGCCCGAGGCCACTGCGGAAGAGCCCGAGGCTGAGAAGGCGTCGGAGGAGGTGACAACCCCCGCCCCCGTGGAGGAGAAGCAGGAGACCGCCGTCGAGGAGGAACCTGCGGCAACCGATGTCGAGGTCGAGCTCCAGCTCGTCGACGCGACGATTGCTTACGACGGCGCTGATTACGGCGACGGCGACAAGCTGGTCGCGCCCCTCGGCGAGGATCTCAAATTCTCGGTTAAGGCCGCAGAAGGCGCCGAGGTGATGGTCGCCGCGACCATCGGCGATGAGGATGTCATCCTCTCGCCAGAAGCGGACGGCATCTACATCCTGAAGGGCGATCAGGTGACCGACGCCCTCGCCGTCATCGGCGCCGTGGCGGAGATCCCCGAAACCGATCAAGCCGGAGATCCGGCTGAAGAGGAGACGGTCCTCCCCAAATTTCCGATGCAGAAGGTTCCTTCTGTCTCCGAGAGAGCGGAATCATATGCTCAGGTGAAAACTGTTACGCTTGAGGTTGGGGAGTCTTATAGCGTAAGCTGCGACAACTCGAATCGGAAGCATTCTCACGATTGGGAATCGAAGAAGCGCTCGGTTGCAACAGTAACCACTACTAGTGGTTGGTTTACTGGGCAGCACGACACCCAAACAGTGCGTGCTGTTACTCCAGGCGAAACCTATATCAGCTGCAATGGCACAAACCTTTACAAAATTGTGGTAACCGCCGCGAAGCCGAAGACGTACACCCTCTCTTTCGACGCAAATGGTGGTCGAGGCACGCAATCCTCGATTAACTCTATTGTTGCTGGAACCTCGGTTACGCTGCCGGAGTGTACTTATTCCCGCTCTGGTTACAAGTTCATAGGGTGGGCCAAGAAGAGCGATGCGGACGTCCTAGGGGGCGCTGAGGTGTTTCTTCCTGGAACCCAAATCGAGGTCAAAGGCAATGAGAAGCTTTATGCGCAATGGGCTTCCAGCGACATTCCGAGCAATCAGAAGGTCTCCTTTTATGTTCGTATAGACGGGAACATGCCTACGGAGGGTAGCCCCTCGGATTACTCGCCCGCGGTAGGTGGAGACCGTTATGCTAGGGGTCTGATCAAAGAGCAAAAGTATATCCTTGACTACTCCGGAATTTCGGTAGCGACCAATTTTTACTCGCTTCCCACGAAAGCAGAGATTCGGTCGACGATCGAGGCGATGCCGAAATACCAAAATGGCACGATGTAGGACAAGAACGGTGAGATTGTCGATTTCGCCAAGCATGACTATGATGTCGTATGGTATCTGTGTAAACTCCAGGATGATGATGGCACTAAACGCTGGCATGTGGACGGCACTCTGGTGCGAGACGACTCCACGGCGCTGGTATACTACGCCAACTCCCCTACCGGGAATGTAAGTGGAGAAGATAATTTTGCTGCCACTTACAAAGTTGGGACAACGACTCAGGTCGCAGACAACAAATGGACGATCAACGGCTATGAGTTCACTGGTTGGAACACAAAGGCCGATGGAACCGGTACGACCTACGCTCCGGGCAGCAACTTCCAGATTGCTGAGAAACAGATATACAGCCTCTACGCCCAGTGGAGGGAGAAGGACGCTGTTAAAATTATCTATGAAGCTGTAGGTAACGGTTCGGTGTCTCCTGCGAGCGAGAGGGTGAACCCTGAGACTGGCAAGCCTAGGGGATCCACTGCCACAGCGGATCGCGGCTATAAGTTTGTCGGCTGGTATTCAGATGAAGCTTGTACACAGCAGGTCTCTTCTGATGCCACGTACGTGCCGATGAAGGCAGACGATGCTGTATGGGCTGAGGAAACTACCTATTATGCAAAGTTTATGATCGACGAGGGGCAGACGAAGGACCTCTCCGCCACCGTCACCTACAACCTCGGCGGCGTCGAGCAGACCCGCGACCGCGAGACCCTGACGGCCACCGTCCAGGTGCTGGCCGACAGCTTCGTTCCCACCGCGGGCACCGTCGAGAAGAAGTACGTCGGCTGGAGGCTCGACAACATCACCGTCAACAGGCTCGTCATGAAGGACGGCCTTCCCGCGGTGGTTCCTGACAACGCGGTCATCGCCTACAACTACGTGATCGACGAGGAGCAGACCGACGCCATCGAGGCCGTCGTTGACTACGCCCTCGACGGCGTGATCCAGACCCGCGACCGCGAGACCCTGAAGTCCACCGTCCAGGTGCTGGCCGACCACGTCCTGAGCACCGAGGGCGTCCAGGCCAAGACCTACACCGGCTGGAAGCTCGCCGGCGTCACCGTCAACGACGAGCCGGTTGTTAAATTGCCCGACGTCGTGAACGCCGACGACTACGTGGTGTACAACTACTCGCGGGGTAGTTATGCCGTCAATTACGGATACGAGGGATTCGTTCCTGCTGGTGCTCAACAGTGGCTTAGCGAGAATACTTCTGAGCGGGACGTGCTGTTTGGTGAGAACGTATCGGTTCTTGATGAGCCTGAAATTGATGGCTATACCTTCAGTGGTTGGATCCCGCAGGGCGTGGAGGTAGAGAACGGTTCCTTCACTATGCCAGCTAACGACGTGACCTTCGTCGGCAGTTGGACTGCTAACGGAGACACCCGCTATACGGTGAACTACTATCAGCAGAACATCGATGACGACGATTACACCCTTTACAACAGCGAGGAGCGCACTGCTGAAACCGCTACTCAAGTGAACGCCATTGCTGCTGAGCGCGAGGGCTTCACCTTCAACGCGGCTCGCTCTGTGACGACTGGCACGGTTGCTGGTGACGGATCGCTGGTGCTGAACATCTACTACGACCGCAACGCCTACACGGTGACTTACACCTATGGAGGAACGGTTCCGGCTGGTGCGCCTGCGCTGCCCGCGACCCAAACTTATCGCTACGGGCAGACGGTGACGATTGCTCCGAATGCCGCGCTCGCTGGCTACACCTTCAGCGGTTGGGGCGTGACGGGCACCTTGACAATGGGTGGAAGCAATATCGTGCTCACGGGCAGCTTCACGGCGGTGACGACGGTTGTGCCGACCCCGACCCCGGTCG
>OLNI01001056.1_pt1 | contig 17778 bp, 10 predicted proteins | sample 1672921 | NCBI WGS metagenome assembly OLNI01 (sample SAMEA3136737, study PRJEB25190) | human gut metagenome | biome: human gut; feature: human-associated habitat; material: faeces | place: Austria | collected 2013 | reverse complement strand
CGGGCTCGGAGCCCTCCATGACGGCCATGGCGGAGTTCGTCGTGCCCAAGTCGATGCCAAGAATCTTAGCCATTGTGTACTGCCTCGCTTTCACAGTTTCACGTATAGATGAATGATGTTGAGATGCACTATAAAACCTTAGTCTAGTACTGTCAAGTTTTCTCAACAACATTCAGTGAGACAAGCTCACTTCCCAGCACAATACGCGCCGAAATATGGCGCAGGCACGACACGGAGCTTCTGTTGCCAAACTAAAATAATGCTGTTATCAGGGGGAATTCAAAGAAATTGAGCGCGTGCCTCTTCACTTTCCTAAGCGCCTCTCGTGAAGCGATATATGAACGATTTATGTCTATGAGTCGATTGCTCATTGCAAAACGAGCCCGGCATTCCCTTCTTCTCGTCGTCGAACAGAGAGCTGCTGTTTATATATAATGTAATGCGACGGTACTGCCAGGGTAAGAGAGGCCATTATGCTCCCATCCGAATCTTCGCTTCCTATCGCGCGCCGGGCCACTTGGCGCGACACGGAATGCCTCGAGCTGGTCTGCGGCATCGCCAACGCCGGTGGAGGCCGTCTCATCCTGGACGCTGACGTGGATAGCCGCGGCGCCGTGAAGCGACGCACAAGCCGCCTCATGAAAACCATTCCCGGGCTTATCGCGCAATCGCTCAACCTCACCTGCGCGGCGGAATTGGTGCTCGACAGCGGTCGTTTCTGTTTGGAGGTGGTTATTCCGCCGGCCAACGACCCTATCAGCTTCCGCGGTATTTTCTTCTTCTATAAAGATGGCGAGAACCACATCCTTGACGACGAGGCGCTCGATCGGCTCATGCAGCGCGATATGGAGGCCGACGTCAAGTGGGAGCAGCGTCCCGTGGTGCAGGCCAGCTTGGACGATTTGAACATGGGCCTCGTCACGCGCTTCACCGGCGCGGCCCGCGACACCGACCTCACCGTCGACCTTGACGAGGCCTCGGCCATCGAGCAAACGCTGCGCCATGCGGGCCTCATGACCGGCGTCGGCACCCCCACCAATGCCGGCATCCTTTTGCTGCATAACCGGCCGCACCAGTACATCCCCGGCGCCACGGTGCGCATCGGGTTTTTTGGAAGTCACGGCGGCACGCCCATCTACGAGGACGAGGTCTTCGGTTCCCTCATCGAGCAAGTGCACTCAACCGTCGAGCTGCTCTTTGAGAAGTATCTACCGGAAGAGGAGCCGGCCCCGCACGGCACCTACCGTCTCGGCACCGCCGGTGGCCATGGTCGACCGCCTCGGGATGCGGTGCACGAAGCCGTGCTCAACGCGCTCGCCCATAAGAACTACGACAGCGGCGCCCCCGTGCAGGTGAGCGTGTTCACCGACCGCCTCTGCATCGACAACGTGGGCCGACCGCCCCGCACCTGGACCGTGGGCGCGCTCCTCGGACGCCACACATCGCGGCCCAACAACCCCAATCTCGTGGCGGCCCTGCGCTCGCTCGGCATCATCGACGGCTGGGGCAACGGGGTCTCGCGCATCCGCATGAGCTGCATGGAAGCCGGCACGCCCGAGCCCATCTTCGAACTACGCGACGACGAGACTATGGTGTGCTTCCCCATGGATTCAGACAGCCTTTTGACCGCCTCGATAACGCACGCGAACGCCATCAACGCCGCACCGATGGCCCGAGCTGACCTGCCCGAAGTGCAGCAAACGGCGCGAGCCCGGGCGACCCAGCAGGACACGAGCCTCACGCTGAATGACGAGAAAGTGCTCGCCATGCTCGATATCGACGGACGCCTCACCGCTCCGCGCATCGCCAAGAACCTCAACATCAGCGAGAGCACCGTGCGCCGCAGCTTCCGCCGACTGCGCGATTTGGGGCTCATCGCCCGCGTCGGCTCCGACAAGTCGGGGTTCTGGCAGGTTCAGTAGCCCGTCGCACCCTTCTTCGAACTTGCTCAACCAGATCTGAAAACAAGACTGCCCGCACGTCCTGATCCGTGCGGGCAGTCCATGGAGTTGGCCGCCGGTCGCGCGTCCTGATCCGTGCGACTCGTCGGCCTCTGCGGCCGCTTGCGCCCTTAGGCCTTATGGGCGACTCGGGCCGCGCGAGTATCTTCGGTTCCCGTCGTAACCGTGCTGGTAAGCGAGTTGTTGAAGTCGTCAATCCTGCGGGCGTAACCGAGGCGGTTCGCCACTACCACGGCAGCGTAGCCCACCGTGAGCAGAACGCCAATGAGCATCACCCAGTGCACCCAGCAGTGGGGCTCGTCGAAGGCGCCCAGAGCCGTGGCGTCGTCCTCGATGACCTCGCCGCCGACACGCGTCACCGTGGGCTCCTCGTTATCGAAGGAGACGTTTGCGGCCATGGGGACGTCCTCGTCGAGAATGATGCCCGCCACAGCCCCGAACTGCTCGGCCACGGCAGCGGCGCGCTGGCTTCCGACCATCGTCGTCACCACGCCGGCAATGGCATCAGCCGGAGTCGTGGCCCCCGCCGGCATGCCCGCGCCCAAGCTCGAACGCGGCGGCAAGAGCGGATTGCGCGGCGGCACCACCGTGGAGCCGGCCGGGCCGATGGTGAAGGTACCGGGAACAACCTGCACGTCGTAATTGGTATTGCGCAGGTAGTTGGCCGTCAGCACCTCCGGATAGAAGCCAACCTCCTCGGTATCGTTGGTACGCACGAAGGAGATGGCGCCCAAGTCGCTCGGCTGCACGAGATGCCCTTCCACAATGGCGCCCGTGAACTCAGGATCCGCGGTGGAAGCGATCTTGTAGGAGTCCTCCACGGCGATGGTCACCGGACGCGGCAGGATCTTCATGTCGATGGAGCCGGACAGGGTGCCATGGTCGGCGCATTCCACCGTGTAGTTGATGGTGCGGTTGCCGGCGTTGGTGTAGGCGGTCGGCCCGTCGAAGCTGATCGTCGCCTTCTCGGCTTCCTCAGCCGCCACCTCGTAGCTGATGGAATGCTCGGCGCCGTCGTAAACGCCCACATAGCCTTCCACCTTAACGGGGCAGGCGGAGCTGACCACGCGGATAGTGCCCAGATCGGCTGCCACCGTGTAATTAGCTTCCTTGGCCGTGTAGCCATTGGTGCCATCGGCCCACGTGAGCTCGAAGCCGTTCTCCACCTCGTCGCCCACCTGGGAGGCCGCGCCCGTCGCACGATACCCGATCGTCTCGCCATTCTGCAGACCTGTCACCGCAATGCCAGCGCTTGTGGCGGTGTTACCGTCGAAGGGATAAATGAGCGAGCTCGTCGTCACCGTCAGCGTCGCCGGCTCAATGACCACCGAAACGCCCGTGATACGGCTCAACTCCTTGCCCTTGGCATCGCAGATGACCACGGTGAGATTCTCGGCCGTATCAGCCACGTCCTTGGCAAAACGCTGGGAGTTCTCAATGGGGCTTCCATCGGCCGCCAGCAGCGTCAGCGTTTCGCCGTCCTTCATCTTCAGCGCGCTCGGCAGCGCAATGCCGCGCTCGCGTCCGTTGTAGGTACCCCGGAAGGAGAACGCCGCGGCATCCAGGCCGCGCACGTCCAGCTTCCACTGAGCGTAGTAGGTCGTGGTGCCCGCAGCGAAGGTCGCTGGGAAAGCCGTTACAACATCGCCCGTGCCGTCGGCCTTGGTGTTCCAGCCGTCAAACACATAGCCGTCGCGGGCATAGCCCGTGCCCTCGGGGAAAGCGCCCGGCACCTTGTCGTCGGTCACGCCCTCAACGCCGGTCTGGGAACCGGTGGCATCGCTGGCGTTGCGATCGAAGAGGATGGCGGCACGGTTGGCCGTCCATTTTGCGTAGAAGGTGGTCTCGCCAGCCGGAAAAGTCTTCGGCAGCGCCGTCAGTGCGTCGCCTTCGAAGTCCTCGTTGTCGTACCAGCCCGCAAACGTGTAGCCCTCGCGCACGGGGGTCGGCAGCGCGGCATCCACGACCCCGTCGGTTACGCCTGTAAGGGTCTCGACGGCCGAGCCACGGTTGGGCTCGAAGGCGATGGAGGCCGACAGCGCCTCGTACTGGGCCACCAGGGTGAGTGCGGTCTCGACGGGGCGCTCGAAGAAGCTATCGGCGGGGCTATCGCCCACAGTCCACCTCGTGAACTTGTACCCAGCATAGGGGGTCACGCCGGGGCACGCCGGGAAATCGGAGCCCTTCAGCAGGTGGTACTCAACGGCCTCGGGGGTCGCGAGGGCCACGTCGTCGGCGCCTTTAAGCGACAGCTCGCCATGGGCGCCCGCCTCGAAGCGAATGCCCAAGCGCTTCTGCAGGTACACCTTGAACGTGAGGGGGGAACCCGCCTCGTAGGTAACCTGCATAGTGGTGCGTTCCTCATCGAGCGCGTAACGCTGCGCCTTGAAGCCTTCAATGGGCTCGACGCCCAGCGTAGCGTCGGCCTTCCCGGGCTCCAGGAAGGACAGATCGTATCCCGCCGTGGTCTTCCCGATGGCGCGCTCGGGGATGTCGTAAAGCGAACCCTCCCGCACGTTCTGCAATATGGAGGCATAGGAGCGCATCGGCCTCGCCGGATAGGCGCCGTCATCGTCCATGACGTAGTATTCGACAAAGTAGGGAACCGTATCAATGGAGGTAGCATGGTTGTAGTCGAAGCGCGCTTCAAAAACGGTGTCGGCGCACTTCCCGTCTGCCCAGTTGAGGTACTTGGCAGCCACTTCGGGAGTCAGCTCTGGATTGCTCGAAACCAGCTGCCACGATTCAGCCTGGCCGTCTTCCCCCTGCGTCACCTTGAACCAACCGGCGAAGACGTAGTACTCCGGAAGCTGCGACCGAGCCACCGCTCCCTTGAGCCCCTCGGCATGCGAGCCCACCAGGTTGCGGTCAACGATCTCGTAACCCTCAGAAGCAAGGGAATTTCGCTGGGAAAGCACGCCCACGCCATAAGTACGATAGGTCACCGTGTAGTACTGATCGGGGTCTTCCACATACTGGGCGTACAGGGTCATGGTGCCGCCGGCGAAACGGTCGGGCAGCGCGGTGAGCAGCGGGCCGGAGCCATCAGCGTCGGTGCACCATCCCACGAACTTGTAGCCAGCGCGCACCGGCGTGGAAGCCGCCGCATGGTCGACCAACGCGCCGGTTTCACCCTCAAGGGTGATCGTCTGGGCGCCGCCGCCGAAAGAACCGCCGACGGCGTCCAGCACGATAGAGGAGGGAGAGGCTTTCCACGATGCCGTGTATGCAACGCTATCGGCACCCATCACCAGGCCAACGCCAGCCGCGAAGAGGCTTCCCGTGCTCTGATTGGTCCACCCGAGGAACTCGTAGCCAAAGCGGCTCGGCGCCTCGGGGAGCCAGTACGTGCCGCCCTCATCGGCCTGGAACGTCTTGGTAGGAGCGCCGTCGCCAAAGACCCCGCCATTGGCGTCGAACGTCGCTTCGGATGCCTCCTGGGAGAGGTAGCGCGCGTAGAACGTGGCCGACTCGTGCCCGTCGTAGGAGGCACCGGCACGCTGACGATAGCGGCCGTCCTCATACCAGCCGTCGAAGTAGTAGGTCACGCCGTTTTCGCTCATATGCTGCTTGGCCTGATAGGTGGCACCGTCCACGGTAATGAGCGTCTGATCGTCGGCCTCGAAGTTATAGCCGGGAAGCGCGATAGCCGGATCGCCCGTGCGATGCAGCACTCCGTGGGTGAGCAGGCCCGTAGGCGTGGCCACCTTGTACGTAACCGTGAACAGGTCGGCGGTCTGGATATGCATCTGCACATAGACGCGCACGGCAGAGGCAGGCTGCAGCGGATTGCCGTCGTAATCGCTGCACGAGGCCTTGCCGTCGATGCGAACGACCTCGTAGGAGTATCCCGTGATGTCGCTGTACTTTATCTTGGAGCGATTCTCGTCGAGGCTACCGTTGTAGTAGGCAGCTAGGCCGAGGCCCACTTCCCGCGCCGAGGGACCGGAGACGATAAGCTCGTTCAGATTCACAACCTTGTTGCGGATCTCGTTGCCGTTGGCATCCTTGCTGAGAGGCAGCACCGTGCCATTGAGCAGGGCGCTGTGTCCGTCATAGCCCGAGGGCAGTTGCGCGGCGCCCGACCCGAGGAACGTAGCGCCGCTCATGTCGCTGCCAGCCGCCACCGCGGCACCGCCGTTCAAACCATTCTCGGAGGGCGGCAGGAAGTAGAAGTAGGCAAGCTGGGGGCCTTCGGCGTCTTCGGTCAGAGCCGGACGCACCGTGACGTTGATCGTAACCTCGCCGCAGCGCACCACCGCGTCTCCCGGAGCGACCGCTGTCACCTTGCCCGTGGTGGCAACCTCGGCCACAGCCGGGTTTTCGGAAGCCCACGTGCCGCCAGAAGCGGCAAAACGGTGCAGATCGCGAACCTCGCCCACATACAGGGTGAGCTGATGCTCGTTGTCCGAGTCGTCGACGGGCTTGTTAGCGGCGGGCTCGGACGGCGCAGGCTGCTCCGGAGCGTCCGCGTCAGCGTCAGTGCCTGTATCGGTATCGCCGTTATCGGTGCCGGGCAATTCGCCTTCTTTGCCGAAACCGTTGCCGTTTTCGACGTTGTCGCCGTCGCCTTCACCGATGTTCTCATCACCCGGAATTACGGGCTGCTCAGGATTGGTCGGGTCGGCAGGCTCGCTCGGCTTGTCGCCCTCCTTTTCGGACGTCGGCATGGCGAACGCAAAAGGAGCATTGAGCAACTCAGTGGAGAACGTGAGAGCGTTGGGATTGATATCGCCCTGAGTCGTAAGGGGCTTTTCCAGCGTTATTTCAGTGACCGTTTCGGGGCCATCAATGCGGTACGCCTTCATTTCGCCCGCAAACGTGCCGCGCCACGTCACGGTAACGCGGTAATCTATGCCAGAAAGCGTGAGCGGGTCGCCCGACTCGTCAACAAGGCCGAGGCGATAGATGCGGTACAGCCCGTACCCCTCTTCCAGGGCCTTCTCCATGGCGGTCTTGCCTTCGTCGTTTTCCGCCACATCAACCGTCAGCCGCGCTCCTTCGGGAAGCGCGCCCGCAGTGGTCAGCTTCACCGTCACATCATCGGTATCGACGGTCAGGGCAGCCGCATAGTTTTGCAGGCCATCGGACGTCGAGGAATCGAGGGAGCCGTCGTCCTTCTGGCCGGGCGTCTCGCTGGCGCCATCATTCGTCGGCGTCGAAACGCTCTCGGACGTCTTCTCCGGATCATTTTCAGGCGGCGTTGGCTCCGTCGTCTTCTCGCCCACTTCGCCATCGAAGCCTTCGACGGCCAGCGCAGCATCGGCAAACACCGAGACGTTCAGGAACGAGAGTGCCATAAGCAGAGAGAGCGCGACCGCCACGATCTTTCCCTCGAGGCAGTTACGCGCGTCGGCGAGTCGCTGTATTGTGTTCATTTCCACCAACTTCTCCTTAACCCCGGCGGCCTTTTCGCCGCCTTGCATCCTCACATTTCGGGCTGTGAGTGCGATACCGAAAACACCGGCGATACGCGTAATGCAGAGTGATTTCAATATCGATGAGAATTCTACGCAGCTTCAAAGAGGGAAGCCGCTTTTTGCGGCAAGTTGATAGGATAATGACATTGCATTTGATACGAATTTGTCATTCTTCTGTTCTGAAATGGAAATGACAGGCAAGAAAAAGCGGCCGAAGCCGCCATAAAGAAAGTCGTTCAGAGAAATTTGCTAAACGGCGCCGCGAACCAGAGAGGCCAATTCATTGCGATCATGGAACTCCCTGGGGCGATCGGGGCGTGAAACCTCCACGACATCGCCCTCCCAGGTGGCTCCCGCGTCACCGAACTTCGAGGAATGCACGATGCGCTGGAAGCGCACCCGTGAGTTGGCAGGCAGCTCGGCTAATTCGAACCCAAAGGTAAGGTTCGAGAGAATCGCCTGCAACGCGTCGACCACCTCATCATCGGGGCTCAGACGCACCACTCCCATCTCGCTGTTGTAGAGCAGCCCCGGCGCAACGAAGATTGTGCGGATCCGTTCCTGGCGCTTCTTTTCGGCCCAGTGAATGGCAACGCAGGCAGCGGCAATAACGACCCACCAGACAACCGTCACCACAATATCGAGGGGGTTGTCCACGAGATCGAACTGCAGCGCATGCCAAATCCAGAGGAAGGCAACGGAAGCCAGCAGAAGCACAGCGGCTATGATCCAGTTGCTCTTTCGCATACGACGTGACTCCTGAATGTTGCTTCTCGCGGGGTAACTCATTTTCATTTTGCCAATTTTACCCCTTTAAGGTACGACAGGCTACCTCATTTTGCGTGTTCATTTACTCAATTCGCAAGAAAGCCCGCTGCAGCAGCAACGGGCTTTCAATGGATTTCGATAAAAGAGACTCTGGAAGACTCCGCGCTCAATCGCACTTACCGGAAATTGAGAGCTAGTCCTCGACGATCTCCGGGATAGCGCCCATGGGGCACTCCTCGACGCAATCGCCACAAGCGATGCAGGCTTCCTCGTTCACGGCATCGGCAACGCCGTTGACAACCTCGAGCACTTCCTGGGGGCACGCGTCAACGCAGATGCCGCAGCCGATGCACTCGTCAGCTTCAATTACGGGATGAGACATGGGAAGCTCCTTCGTTCTCGGGTGATAATCCTCGTCTATGAAGCAGGGACTTTCCGCCCCCGGTTACTTCACTGCGCAAGATACCATGAAAGAGCCGAAGCGCAAGTAGAAATAGAAAACTTTTCAGGGGGCGGCTAAGGAGTGCGTAACGAACTAGCAGATGCGGGGGAGCTGTTCGCCGACGAGCATGTCCAAGATGCGGGTGCTACCGAAAGCGGTGCGCAGGAACACCTTGGGGCCGCGGGCCGGGTCGGCCTCGGTCACGCGCCCGATAATGGCGGCATCGGCGCCATAGGGGCTCTTCCGCATGGCGGCCAGCGCCGCCTCGGACTCGTCAGCGGCCACGACGCAGACCATCTTGCCCTCGTTGGCCACCTGCATTACATCGTAGCCGAGCATCTCGCAAGCGCCCAGCACGGCGTCCTTCACGGGAATGGCGTCCTCGTCCACCGTGATGTCGGTGCCAGACTGCTCGGCCAGCTCGTTCAGCGTCGAAGCAATGCCGCCGCGCGTGGGATCGCGGAAGCAACGAGTGTTCGGCGCCGCAGCCAACACGTCAGCGATGAGGTGGTTCAACGGCGCCGCGTCGCTTTCGATATTCGCCGAGAAGTTCAGCCCCTCGCGGCAACTCATGATGGTAATGCCGTGGTCGCCCAGGGTGCCGCTCACCAGCACCACGTCGCCGGGGCGGATTTGCGCGCCACCGAGATTCACGCCCTCGGCAAGGGCGCCCACGCCGCTCGTGTTGATATAGATGCCGTCGCCATGGCCCCGGTTCACCACCTTGGTGTCGCCGGTGACGAACCGCACGCCGGCCTCGCGCGCCGCCTCGGCCATGGAAGCGCAGATGCGGCGCAGGTCATCCATGGGAAAGCCCTCTTCCAAAATGAAGGCACACGAAAGGTACAGCGGGCGAGCGCCGGAGGTGGCCACGTCGTTCACGGTGCCGCACACAGCCAAACGGCCGATGTCGCCGCCGGGGAAGAAATGTGGCGTCACCACGAAGCTGTCCGTGGAATAAGCCAGTCGCTCGCCGGGCGCGAGGGCCGGCAGCACCGCCGCGTCATCGCCACGCAGAAGCTCGTCGGTGCCGTAGGCCTCGAAGAACACCTCGTCGATGATGCGCTTCATCATGGAACCGCCGGAACCATGCCCCAGCATTACCTTCTCGTCTGCCATTACATAAACCTTCCCGTGGTGGTGAGCACCAGCTTGCCGTTCTTCACACCCTTGGTGCCCAAAATGAGGTTCGCCACGCTTTGCACGAGGCCCGTTTCACCGCGCATGACGATGACTTCCAGGCACATGTGCTCGTCCACATGTACGTGCATCGTGGAGATAATCGTGTCGAAGTAGTCGTGCTGAATGGCGTGCAGCTTCTCCTGCAGATCGTTGGAGTGGTGGCCGTAAATAATGGTGAGCGTGCCCATGACAAGGCCCCCGGGCGTTGCGCACTCTTCTTCCACGAGGGCGTCGCGCACCAAATCACGCACCACTTCGCTGCGGTTCTTCGCCAGGCCGCGGCGAGCCACCAGCTGGTCGAACTCCATGAGCAGCCCCTCGGGCATGGCCACGGAGAAGCGAACGAGGTCGTTGCTCATCGGTCGCGCCGCCTAGACGCGGGCGACGGTGAAGCCGGCGGCATCCTTCGCGTCGTCTTCCATGGCCTCTTTGGCCTCGTCCAGGGCGGCGCGCACCTCGTCGAGCAGGTGCATCACATCATGCAGCTTCTCCCCCACCGTGGCAAACCCGGCGTCGGAGGCCAGATGCCCCAGATCGTGCGCATGGCGGCGCTCGAGCTTAATGTGGTCGTCGATCTGGTCGATCATCATTTCCAGCTGGCCGGTGTTGACTCCATTGGTGCACATGGGCGCCTCCTTGGAATTTGCTACTATATACAGGAATGTTTTATCGCGAGCGCGGGCGCAGCGCAAGAGGGAGTGTGATTTCTTCCGTGAAGAGTAACATTTTTGAGGTAACGGGCGAATCGGTACTCATGCTGTACGGCAGCCACCTGACCGGCGCGCCAACCTCCACGCTGCTCGTGCTGAGCGAGACCCCCTTGGGCGACGCAGCCCTGGAGGCCCTGGAGAAGTCGGCGGCGAGTCTGGAATTCGGCGCCGCCCCGCTAGCACGGGTGGTCGTGGAAACCGACGAGGGCAAGCTGGGCGCGGAAGACGTGCGAACTATCGTGGAAGGCCTCGACCCGGTGGCCCTTGTGGCCTGCGACGCCTTCGCCGCCGAGACGCTTTCGGCCGCCTACCGCACGCCCGTGACTCTGGACGCCGACAACCGCCTGATGGGCCGTACCGCCGTCATCTTCCAAGACTTCGAAGGCATGATGAACACCCCCGCCGACAAGCAGCGCGCCTGGGCCCTGCTAAAAAAGCTGCGGTAGGAAGGCCTTCTGAATAGTGAAATTCGATTTCACTATTGTTTCACTATTTCGTATTTTAGATCCCTCATCCAGGCGGGAACTGCCATCGATATCCAATTTCATGTACAGCCTGTACGCGAAATTCCGGATTTTCATGTACAAGCTGTACACGAAATCGGAAATGCACCAAGCAACCAATTGCCCTATAGCATTTCCTCGGATGCACTCTACGGTCGCACGACCCGGTAACTCCTTATGCGCTGCTTGACCAGCTGGGGCTCGAGGAGCCCGACCTGCACCAAGGCGACGCTCCAGTTGATCACCGTGCGGTTGGTCACGCCGAGGGCCCGCGCCGCATCGATGGGGGCGAACTCTTCCACGCCCTCGTCGAGAAGGTGTTCGTAGAAGGCCCGCTCTTTGGGCGACAGATGGGAAAGCGAGGCGTTCAGATGGCTTGTGGCCGCCTCGTTGACCAGCTCGCTGGTCTTCTGGGCGTAAAGCTGCACCATGCGGAGAAAGTACTCTATCCAGATTTCCGGGTGCGGCGGGTTCTCGCGCCCGCTGTAATACAGGGCGGGAAGGCCCATCTGGAGCGACGAGTAGTACTCGTCGACGTCGTAGGCAAAGTACTCCTCGAGCGACCCCATGCCGCCGAAGCCGTAGCCGCAGAGGTCGAGGTAGTAGCCGGACATAAGCCGCGCCGTGCGGCCATTGCCGTCCTCGAAGGGGTGGATCGTCGCGATCTGGTAGTGGATGACCCCGGCCTTTACCAGAGGATGGTCGTCGGAGTCTTCCACATAGGAGAAAAGCTCGTCGAGCAGCGCCGGCACCTCTGACGCCTCGGGCGGGATGTAGTCGGACCCTCCGGTCACGCTGTCGTAGACAGCGAACAGCACTCCCGGCGGCATCGGACCGCGCAGGCCGATCTTCTCAGCGCTCGAACCGGCGACGACCGTGCGCTGAATTTCCAGGAGCAGCTCCAGAGAAAGCGACGCCTCTTGCTTCAGGCGCTCCTCCATGATCTGGAGCGCCGCATAGTAGTTCCGCACCTCTTCCTCCGGCTTGAGAAAGTGGCGATGGACGTCTTCAAGAGCCTGCTCGGCCTGCTCCTCTGTGAGAGGGTTTCCTTCGATCTTGGTGGAGGCGTAGGAGGACTTCTTCCTGGAGTTCTTGCGCATGCGGCTGGACAGCCGAGGCGGCACGCGATCACCCTGGAATGTGGTCTTACACTGCTCGATAGCGAGAATGCTGTTGAGCATGGGCGTCGTGAGCGAGACCGATATCACGGGCACCTCCCAAATAGTGAAATTCCAATTTCACTATTATTTCACTATTTTGGAAGGTTCGCCAGCATCATTCCAAAAAGACGGAATACCTTTGGACTTCTGGTTCCCCAGACTTCGCGTACAAGCTGTACCCGATATTTCATGATAATACTGTTTACAAAAGGGGTATTTGCAACCAACAGAACGATCAGCGCTATGTTGCGCGCCTAAAGCTTGGAGGCGACTTTTCCATCTGAAAGATCGGAGCATGGCACGCGGCACCGTTGAGCGGGCGGCTCATGGTTGCGCTGCGAGGCCGGAAGCGGTATATTCGCCGTAACTCTACGTCAACGAGAGAAGGAGACCCACTATGAACGGGAAGCGATCGGGGTCGCTTCTGCGCTTCGGGCTGACAGCGGTGCTGGCGTGCGGGCTGGTGCCCGCGGCCGCCTTCGCCACGCCGGAGGGCAAAAGCACAGAGACCCCCCCCCATCGAGGTATTTGAGACCCTAGAGAGCACTGCCGCAACCGGCGACTCGGCCGACCCGGGCGGCCCTCCCGATCAAAGCCCCTCCCCTTCCCCTCTCGACGACCCGGCCGCGCCCGGCTCCGAAGGCGCACCCTTTGAGGACACGGCACCCGAAAGCGCCGTCGACCCCGTGGCCCAGTCCGTGGCCGCGACGCTTCCTTTGGTAACGGTAACCTCAGATACCGATACTACATCATCGGCCTCCGCTGCTTCCGATTCGTCCGCGTCGACCGCGCCGCTAGCAGACACGGAGCCCGACATCTCTCCTCTTTCTGAAACTCCTCCCGCACCCACTGCGACGGGACTCGTGGCCCTGAACGCCCCCAACGCCAGCACCGCTGACCACACCCCCGACGCCGACGGCTGGGTCACCTGCGGCACCCTGCGCGTGAAGGGCGGCACCTACGGCACCGACTTCATCTACTACCCTGACGTATTCCAGTACCCTAAGGAAGACGGAACAACGATCGGCTACGGCTTCTTGTCTTATGGCGCAACAGCCGCAGACATGATCCTCGTCCTGACCGAAAAACCGCTCATTATGAAGAATGCCCCTGGCACAAACCTCGACACACCGAAAGACACAAATGCAGCCAATACCTGCGTCTCCATAGCTCCCGGCACCCATGCCGACATCACACTCGCCGGCGTGAACATCTGCGCCCGAAATAGCTTTGGCATCCCCATGAATACTATGACAAACGTCGCAGACACTAAAACAGGGGCGTATGCTGCTTCGGGCAAAGAAGTGCGCAACCGTACCTCCTTACATCTCACCTTAGCAGATGGCACTACGAACATCTTGGCATCCTATTGGACAAACCAACCGGGAATTCGATGCGGGGAGGGCAGCGACCTTGTCATCGACGACAGCGAGCGCAACACCGACACTGCTGGTCGCGAGGTGGTTCCCATCGGTGCCACTATCAACAAAGACGTTACACTCATTAGCGGGAAGAAGCTCAAAAAAGAAGACCCACACACAGTACTCGACAGCGCGAACCCTGGTACCCTCAAGGTTTACGGCGCCAGCCAGGCCGCAGCGATCGGGGGATCCCCCGAGGAAACCGGGGGCGGCATGACCTTTAATGGCGGCAATATCGAAACCCATGCAAGTACCGGCTCCTCGCAAGACGGATACGATTCTGGCGCCGGAATTGGCGGCGGCTCATGCGGGGGTGGCACGGATGCCAAAATCACCTTCAACTCGGGCACCTACGTTTCCCGCGGCAGTGTCCACGGAGCAGGTGTGGGAACCGGAGCCTATGCCATCTGGGATGCCACCGGAGATTATTACATCGCCCATGACCATATACCAAGCGAAGGGCGTCGGGCTGCCGGCGAGCCGAACTACAGCTACATCGGCGACCAGCCTGTACCTATCCTACGCGTCGGCGAGATCGTCATTAACGGAGGATTCGTCGAATCACGCGGATACTACCACTCATCTGCCTTCGGGCAGGGCTGCAGCGGCTTGAAGGACAATTCTGGCTCAATAATAAGGGTAACGGGAGGAACGCTGTGTCCGATCGTCGAGAACAACGTTCTGGGGTACGCCGATCTGTTCAACCCCGGCGGCCACGTGGTCATCACGGGCGGGTCGGTGTACACCAACGGATCCTTCCAGGGCATCGGGGGCACCGCCTGGGGGAACGACGCGGCGCTGGCCGACGGCTACGACCCCGACGACCCCGACGACCCCAACAAGGTGTTCATGGTGACCATCGATCTTTCCGCCGACATGGCCGCCGCCGGCGAGGCGGGCGACAACCTCATCGAGAGCTGGAACCTGAAGGTGGGCGGCGAGGACTACCCCTACGGCGCGCCGACGCAGCTCATCGACGGCAAGCTGTACCTGTGGCTGCCCAAATCGGCCACCGAGCAGACGGTGTCGGTGGATCTGTCCTACCGCGGCAAGGACGGCCAGGCGCACCCCTTCGACACCCTGTTCCGCAATCCCGGCCAAGTGGACCAACTGAAGCGCTACGAGGACTTCGAGCTGCCAAAGGAGTACCTCGACAGCCTCGTCAAGCCCTACGACGGGCTGCCCTTCAAGACCTATGAGATCACGCCCGAGCATCCCCTGCGCACCCCCGAGGTTCTCAGCCGCGACGAGGACGGCAACCCGACGGAGTACCGCTGGCTCACCAACACCGACGACGTCACCTACCGCTACCGCCTGTACGACAAACGCGACGGTGCACCCGTCGGCGACGAGGTGGACAGCGGCCACGACATGCCGGTGAACGTGGGCGTCATGAAATTCACCATGGTGTCGCGCGAGTACTCCGGCTCGTCGGACCCGGCACTCGCCGACTTCGCGAACGGCTACTGGGGCCACCGTGCCACAGGATGGTGCGAGATCACGTCCATTCCCTCCCAGGTGCATGATGTGCGAGCAGTATGGGCCGACGAGGGGGACGCGGCACTGCAGCCCGGCGGCAACGAGCACCCCTCCGACCAGCGCATCACCGTGAGCGCCGTCATCGGGCGCGGGAGCACCGTGGACGGGAAGCCCCTGGCCGCCGACCGGTCGAACGCCACGGCCCCCACCTGCAAAGCGCCGCGCGGCCGCGTGCAGCTGTTCGTTGACGGCGAGCCGGTGGGCGATCCGGTGGAGCTGCTCTTCGACACGAAACTCGATCAGAACGGGAATGTGCTGCGGGACGGCTCGGGCAATCCCATCCCCGACAACGCGGGCGTGGCCAACGCCACCGTAGTGTCCAACGGCGAGGGCGGCGCCGAGACGCGCTTCACCTACACCTTCACGCCATCTGATGCCGACTGGCTCGTACCGGGCGTGGGAGAGGCGGGCAAACACCAGGTATCGCTGCAGTTCCTGCAGCCCTCGGACGAGCAGCAGGAGGCGGGCGTGCCGGCGAACTACCTGGAGAGCGCCGATCCCGCGAAGGATCCCTCCGCCCCCAGCGCCGAGGTAGTGATCGAGCCCATCGACCCGAACCCGACCGTGACGCCGGCGCCCGACCCGGACTGCAAGGACCCCGACTTCCCCGCGCCGTCGGTGGAGACGGGGCCGGGGGAGCCGGACGACCCGGCGGCCGACCCGAGCGAACCCGGCGACAAGACCTACCACGGCTCCATCACGACGACCTGGGGCGAGCCGAGCAAGGACAACCCGCACCCCGGGCGCGTGACCCTGTCGATCGAGACGCCCTCCACGGGGAAGATCAGCGTCACCGACGCGAGCGGCAACGTGTTTACAGCCGACTTCCTGAAAGACGCCGACGGGCGCCCGGCGCGCGGCGAGGACGGCACCTACACGCTGGTGCTGGACCCGACCGCCGTCGGGCGCGGGCAGCTCGTCTTCAAGCAGGAGCCCAACGGCGCCTACACGGGCTCCACCTGGGTGTACGACGTCACCGTGAACCCCGACGTGACGGTGGCGCCGGCGCCGAGCCTGTCGAAGGAGGCCGAGAACCTCACCCACCCCGACGGACCCACGCAGCCCGGCGACCGCATCCGCTACACCATCACGGCAGCGAACGGCGCGGCGGGGTCGCTGTGGACCGACGTCGTGGTGAGCGACTCGCTGCCCGCCTGCCTCGAGCTGGACGAGGGCAGCGTGCGGCTGGACAATCCGCGCGGGGGCGTCGCGGGCAAGGCTCTCGCGAAGGCGCCGCTGGTCGCCGCCTCCGACGTGGGGAAGTTCTCGCTGTCGGCGGCCGACGCGAACGGGCGGCGCGTCCTGACCGTGCCCGCAGGCAACGTGCCCGGCGGAGCAGAAGCCACCATCACCTTCGAGTGCACCGTGACGGCCGACGCGACGGGCGAGGGCGTGCCGGCCGCCGACCTGGCCAACATCGCCGAGGCCACCGGCACGCGCCCCGACCCGGCCGACCCGGACAACCCCATGCCCGATCCGGCCGACCCGGGCAAGCCCCTGCCGATCAACCCCGATCCCACCGGCCCTGTCACGCCGCCCGGCCCGGGCCGCGTCGTGCCGGCCGACCCCGAGATCGGCCTGACGAAGACGGTGGAGAACCTCACGGCCCCCGGCGCAAACGTCACGCGCATCGGCGACAGGCTCCTCTACACCGTGACGCTCGCGAACACCGGCGCGGCCAACAGCTGCCTGGTGAACGCCGTGATAAGCGATCCGCTGCCCGTCGGCATCGAGCCCGCGGCCGGCACCCTGCGACTTGCCGCGGGCGGGGGCGCGTCCGCCCCCGTGCCCGACGGGGCCTACGACCATGAGACGCGCACCATAGCGGTGACCTGCGGCGATATATGGGGCGGCGGGAGCGCCGTGCTCACGTTCGAGGCCGTCGTGGAAGCCGCCGCCCTCGGCCAGAGCAGCGCGAACATCGCCCATACCCATGGGAGCATTCCGTCGGAGGATCCGGACACCGTGCCCTCGAACCCGGATCCGGGCAAGCCGACCGATCCGCCCGCGGACGAACCCCTAGCGTCCTCCGATCCCGTCGAGCCGCCGACCATCATCCCCGACGACCCCGGGCGGGAGAACCTGTCCATCGCCAAGACCGCCGAGAACGCCTCCCGCGACGACGGCACCACCCACGTGGGCGACACGGTGCGCTACCGCATCGCCCTCGCGAACAGCGGCCCCGCCACCGGGTGGATGGACGCCGTCATCCGCGACGACGTGCCACACGGCCTGGAGCCCGTCGCCGGCACCATCCGTCTCTCGCTCCCCGACGGGCGAGAGGTCGCCGTGGACGATGGGGCCTACGACCCCGCCACGCGCATCCTGGCCGTGGCCGTCGGACACCTCTACGGCGGCCAGGAGGCGGCGCTCTCCTTCGACGCGCTGGTCACCAAAGACGCGCTGGACACCGACATCGGCAACGTGGGTACGGCCTTTGGGACGCCTCCTTCCCAATGGGATCCCGACCGTCCGGCGCCGGCGCCGGGCGACCCCTTCCGTCCCGAAGAGGGCTGGGACGGGTACATCCGCAGCCACGAGAGCGTGTCCACCGACCCCGTGTACCCGCCAGGCGTCACCACGCGAGGCGGCATCCTGCAGGACGCGGATGACAGCTCCACCGCCCGCGAAAAGCAGCGCACCACCATCGCTCACAAGATCGCCCAGACAGG
>OLNI01001055.1_pt1 | contig 17779 bp, 13 predicted proteins | sample 1672921 | NCBI WGS metagenome assembly OLNI01 (sample SAMEA3136737, study PRJEB25190) | human gut metagenome | biome: human gut; feature: human-associated habitat; material: faeces | place: Austria | collected 2013 | reverse complement strand
CGAGCTCGAGCTGCTCCTGCGGGGTGTTGCCGAGGGCGTTGCCGCCCAGGGCGATAACGACGGTCTTGCCGGGTCCTTTCTGGTAGGGCATGGTTGTCTCACTTTCTCGCTTAGCAATTTGCAACTGAAACGCCAAGGACGGCTTGGCACAATGAGCCGCCCTTGGCGTCCACTCTATCGAGTCCGGCAGAGACGAACAGGCATGACTTGGTTTATTTTTGCGCCGCCATCTGCCTAATCCCTTTTAAACCGCTCCCAAGCAAGACAAACCTCACCGCCGTAGAGGCAGAACAAAACGCATGACAAAGCCTATCCCCGTAGGGGCGGACTGAAGTCCGCCCTCTCAAGCGGAGCAAAACGCGCGACAAAAACAGGGGCGACTGAAGTCGCCCCCCTACGGAAGTTGGCTCTGTTGCTCAGCGTTTATGCGGCGTCTGCTTCGGCCCAGGGGCTGGCGTACACGGCGTAGCTCGCGAACTGCGGAGCGCCCACGGCGTAGATGTCGTAGTCGGCCGCCTGGCCGGGCTCGGTGTCGACGATCTTGAAGAAGCCGCCCTCAATATTGCCGTCCTGATCGAGCAGCACCACATCGACGCGCGACTGCGTGGCGCCATCCAGGGATTCGGACGCGGTCACCGTGCCCGTGAACTCCTTGGCACCGAACTGGGTGTCAGTCGCGCCCTTGTCCTGCACGGTATACACGTCGGCCAGCGTTTGATCCGTGGCCTTCCACGAGCCCTCGGGCGTCGTGATGGCGAACTCGACGGTCGCCGGCTTCACCACCTCGGTTGAAGTGGCCGAGGAGTTGGCGGTGGACCCGGCCACATAGGAGTAATAGTAGGTAGAATCGGGCAGCACGCCGGGAGTTTCGATGGTCTCGTCGAAGATGACGTTGCCGCCATCGTCCTTGCCCACGACTTCGATGACCGGATCAACCGCCTCAACGGTCTTGTTGGGGTTCTGCACCTCTACGGCGAAATCCACCATGCCGTTGTCGGCTACGAACCATCCGGAATCGACGATCTGCAGCTCAGCGGGATTCGCGGCCTCCTGCTCGGCCGTGGCCGCATCGGCCTCGGCGTCGGTTTGCTCATCGACGGCGGCCTGCCCCGCAGCCGGGCCCTGGTCCTCTTCGGTCTGCACCACCGCTTGCTCGGAGCCAGTCGGCGCCGCCTGGTCGCGGTGAGCCGCGCATCCCGCGAGGCTCACCGCGAACAGACCGGAGAGTACCACCCAACCTATAGTCCTGAATTTCATTGTCATCACCATTCCCTTGAAGGCTCTTGTTTGCGAAAATTCTTTCAGTGCCGCAGTCCTCAGACCGGCCGCTTTTCAGGCAGACAGCCGGGCGACCCGCGCAGCATGACCCTCAGATACTCTGCCGGAACGCGTCCGCTCCGGCTTTGCCATCTCTTGAGTCTGCAAGTAAATGATGACCCCTCGCATGCACTAATTAGGGGTGCAGCAGCCCTTCGTAGCCCCTATGCCACTGCTTTGTTTCAGTCGAAATCCCCATGTCAACGCCAGGAAATCAAAAGGAAGAAGGTCATAGTTCGCACACAGCCAACCAAAGTATCCTCCCCTCAAACGCCTCGTGTCAGTTCCATGGCGAAACAGGAGATTCGGCCCAGAAAACACGAAGGCCCGCGGGAGGGGGGATCCGCGGGCTTCGTGTTGTGGCGACAGCGAGACGAGGAGAAGCTTCGCCACCCAGTAAAACAAGAAGAGAGGAGGTGTTACAGGGCTTCGTTCCCTCGGCCCTGCTGACAAAAGTTATAATAGGTTAACTGATTCGTTCGCACAAGAGAGTTAACCTAGGTTTACACTTTCTCCACAACTCTCGCGCACCCAGCCCGCACCTTCGTCGGTATCACGCAGCCCGGTCGCCCCGCCCCTGTTTGACGGAATCGTGCACGGTTATTTACGCCATGGTAACTGCAAAGCCGAAAGCCTTCCCAAAGATCGTCCCTCCCCTATACTGCAACCAGCGAAACGGAAAAGAGCTGATCAATCTTCTCCTTTCCCCTTTCCTTTCCTTCTTCTCTCTTTTGGAAGCGGGCGTCCCCTCAACAAGCCCGCTTCCCGAGAACGAGATTCCCCAATCCGTTCTCGAACCCCTGCAAAGAGGCGGCTCCCCCAAGCCGCCTCTTCTCTTTTTTGAATGCGTCTACGCTCGCTCTATCTACTGCCGCTCGTCTAAGATCTTGAGCGCCTGCTCGTAACCACCGGCGCCGTAGCTGAGGCACTTGGAAACCCGGGCAATGGTCGTGGCCGAGGCGCCTGTTTCCGCCTCGATGGCCGCATAGGACTTCCCCGCCGCCAAAAGACGCGCCACGCCCAGACGCTGGGACGTTTCGCGAATCTCGCGCACGGTGAACAGGTCTTCCAAAAGAGCGAATATGGTATCGGGATCGTCGATGGCGGCCAGGACGGTCAGCAGGTCGTCCACATCGGGGGTGCGAATCTCAGCCATTAGACCTCCGTGAGCCAGTCAGCGTACTCGTCGATACGCCCGTAAACCAGGTCGAAGAAGCGGTCCTGCAGCGCGCGGGTGATCTCGCCGGGCTTGCCGATAACGCGGCCGTCAACGGAGCCCACGGGCGTGAGCTCGGCGGCCGAACCGGTCATGAACACCTCGTCGGCGATGTACAGGTCACTGCGGGTAAGACTCTCTTCCACAGCGGGAATCTCCAGGTCGTCGGCCAGGCACAGCACCGTGTCGCGGGTGATGCCCTCCAGAAGACCGTCGGAGAGAGGCGGGGTGGAAAGCACGCCGTTGCGCACGATGAAGAGGTTCTCGCCCGTGCCCTCGCAAACCAGGCCCACCTCGTTCAGCATGATGGCCTCCGCGTAGCCGTGGGCCTTCGCCTCCATCTTCGCGAGGATGGAGTTCATGTAAGAGGCCGTGGCCTTCACCGCCGGCGGAATGGCGTTGTTCGAGCGCTGCCGCCAGGAGGAGATGCCCACGGCCACGCCGTTTTCCAGCGCGTCGGCCCCCAGATAGGCGTCCCAGGGCCACACGGCGATGACGACGTCCACCGGCGCTCCGGTCGGATCGACGCCCATGACGCCGTAGCCGCGGTACACCAGAGGTCGGATATAGCAAGCCGGAAGCTTGTTGGCGCGAATGACCTCAAGCGTGGCGTCCATCAACTCGTCGACGCTGTAGGGCAAATCGATCTGGGCGATCTTGCAGCTACGGTGCAGCCGCTCCATATGATCGCGCAGACGGAACACGAAAGACTTGTCCTCATCGGGCACCTTGTAGCAGCGGATGCCCTCGAATACGCCAGAGCCATAATGCAGCGAGTGCGACAACACATGGCAGGTCGCCTCCGCCCACGGCACCAACTCGCCGTTCTTCCAGATGTAATCGACCTCGGTGATGTCGGCCATGCAACCATCCCTTTCCTAAGAAGAAGCGGCCCGCGCCTTCGCGTCTCGCCGCCGTTTCCGCCATTGTACTCCAACGCACTAAAGCGCTGAAGCGCTTCCACGAAGGCGGCAGAATCCCGCTTTCAACATACGGGAGAACGGGCTCGGAGCGACCGACGCTTCGCGAAATGGGTGTATCACGCATGTCGATCCTTCGAAAACCTGTAGCTTCTCTTTACGCTATACTGACACATAAATTATCCGGTCTCCTGAAGAGGAAGGAGGGCGCAGTGATCCTCTATCACGGTTCGCGTCATGGCATCAATGGCCCTATTGCGCCTCTCAGCCGAGATCGGTGCGACTTCGGGCGCGGTTTCTACCTGGGCACCAACCCTTTGCAGCCCCTTACCCTTATCTGCGATTTTCCCGATGCGCGCCTCTACACGGCGGAACTCGAGTTAGATGGGCTCGATGTTCGCGAGCTTTCGCCAGACATAACATGGGCTCTTGTAGTCGCTTACCATCGCGGAAAGATGGAAAGCGCCCGCGACACCGAGCTCTATGCTGCGACGGCAGCTGTGCTTGCGGGAGCAGATGTCGCCATCGGGCCGATCGCCAATGATCGCATGTTCGTCGTCCTCGACCGCTTCTTCAATGGGGAGATCACCGACGTGGCGCTCGTGAAAAGTCTTTCCGCCCTGCAGCTAGGCGATCAAGTAGTGGCACTCACCCAAAAGGCTTGCGATGCCATCCGTATCATAGAAGAACGAGGCCTTGAGGAAGCGGAACGGGCCGAGCTCATTGCTACGAGCGAGATGAACCGCGCAGAAGGAGTGGCCCTCGCTGAGCGCATTTGTCGAGAGCACCGGCGCGATGGACGCTTTTTCGACGAGATATTGGAAGCCGGTGTTCCCCTTGAATAAGCTGCGATTGGACCAACGCCAACTGTGCGACATCCAGGGTCGTCTTTTCGAATTGGCCCGCGCCAATGGCTATGACTGCCCCGCTTTCATTGAAGCTTTCATGAACAGCGACGTCGCCCGACGCATGGACTCGACCTTCGATTTTCTACAATGGGCCGGCGAGGAATATTTACTTGAAGAGCTGGATGCCGAAGCGGGAGGGCTGCCCCCCGCCGGCGCCACCTGGGGCCGCGAGCCTATGTATTGGACAGGCTACATCTATCGCCTCTGGCATTACCTTACCGGAGAGACGAGCCGGGACATTTATGCCATTGCCGATGCCGACACCATGGGAGGCGCTTACCTGGGCATGCACGTCCTCGACCCACAGCTTGCCATAGAGAACCTGAAGGAACTTGCAAAGCGTTAGACAATCCCAAGATCGATGGCGACAATCGATCTAGTGGCCATATCGTAATAGTTTTGAGCAAAACCCGAACTGCGCAGTGTCACGAGATGAGAGAGATATGGAGTACGCCGCAAGACACAAAGCGCCCGCCGGGCGCAGGCCGGACGAGCGCTAGAGGGAGGGCAGATACGGCGAACCTAGGAGGCCAGGGCGCGCACAGCAGTCGGGTCGGTTTTCACCTCGATGTCATTAACGTAGAACTCCATGCCGCTGTGCAGACGGTAATGGGAGGCTCCGCATTGGGGACAGCGGGGTGTATCCCGGCATCGCGTATTCACCGGGAAGATGCGGCCGCACTCCTCGCAGCGCACCGTGAAGGGCACTCGTGTCAGATGGAGCACCGCCCCTTCCGCCACCGTGCCCCGGCACATCCAGGCGAACATCGACTCGAACACGTCCTCGACGATATCGCGAGAATAGCCCACGGTCAAATACACACCCAGCACCTCCGTTGCCCCAGCGTGCTCGGCCTCTTCCAGCACGATGTCCACAACGCTGCGCACCATTGCCATCTCATGCATAGCAATCTCCCCCTGATAATCTCAAGTGTCTTGCTTCGGCGCCTCCGCGAAACCTGTTCGAACGTCGCGCGGAGGCGCCCCGTTTACCTTCTTTAGGCGATCATATCGTTCGCGAAACGGTACATGCCCTTCGCGTTGTAGTCATCCAACAGCGTCTCGGGCAGCTCCAGCACTTCCTCCTTGAGGTGCAGGGTGCGGGCGCCCACCGGGCACACGGTGCCGCACTGGCCGCAGCGCACGCACGTGCCGTTCACCGTGGGGAATCCCGTCTCCTCGTCCATGGTGATGGCGAACAAGGGGCACTGCTTCTCGCAGGAGCCGCACTTGATGCAGGATTCCTCGTCGTGCTTCAGGGTGTAATGGCTGAGGTACTTGAAAACGTTGAGGTCCTCAGGCGTCAACGGCTCGGCGCCGCCTTGGGCAATCTTCACGTAGGAGCCCAGAATATCGCAGCAGTCGCCATGGCAGCTGCAGATAACCTCCGTGGTCGCCGAGTTGGCCACCTGAATGACCATGCCGCAGTCGACGCTGCGATGGAGGATTTCCAGCGCCTCCTTCTTATCGATCTCGCGGCCGATGCCGTTCTCGATGTAGTACTCCGCCTCCTCGCCCAGCGTGATGCAGGTCTCCAGCGGGTGATCGCCCGGATCGGGAATGCCCAGAGCCTTGTGGGAAAGGCGGCACTGGCAGGGGGACACGGCAATCTTGTCGAACTTGTCCACGATGGCCTCGAAGTCGTCGTAGGGCAGGGCGATCTCGTTGTCGGCCACCACTTCGCGACTGCAGGGCACCGCGTTGTAGAAAGAAGAGCGGGCGTTGTACAGCTGCAAGATGATGTCGGCGCCCCACTGGGAATTGTGGATGGCCGGATAGGCGCCGTCATCCTTCTCGTAGTTGTTCATGTTGTACTCCCAGATGCCGTGGGCCTCGGCCAGCTGGTGGTACTCCGGCGTGCCGTTGGAGCGGCTGCGGAACAGAAGGCCGCGGGCGGAAAGATCCTCGCAGATCTGAGCGCACTCGTCTTCGGCTCGTCCGGACGCAGCGGCGTAATCGGCGGCCGTGAACATCACGCCCATGGGCATCTCCAGATAGGCCTGGGCATCCTCGGGAGTGAACAGGTACATCACCTCGGCGTAGCTGCCATCATGGACCTGCGAGCCCACGCCGTTGCCGTAGGTGTCCAGAAGCGAGCGCAGCTTCACGTACACGTTGGGAATGACCGTGCCGTCGGCGCAGACGTAGTCCTCGGTCTTGGAGTCGATGAGCTGCTGACGGCGCTCGTTCAGCTCCTCCAGCGTCATCTCGGTCTTGATGGGCTCGTACTTGATGGTGTCGGCCGTCACCTCGGTGCTCGCCGGCGCGGTGGCCGCTTCCCCGGTTTCCGCCATGGGGGCACTATCGCTCGGCGTAGCCTGGGGCGCGCAGCCGGTGATGCCGGCCAAGCCCAAGGCACCCATGCCCATAAGGAAGCCGCGGCGACCGAGCATGGCCATAGGGCTCATCGAGCGCATGGCGCGCGGTGCGGCCGCCCGCACCGCCTCCTCGTCCCTCATCTCCAGCGTCTCTTTCGTTTCCATTGTCTCCTCCTTCGGGATCGTTTCTCCGATGGCCCCACTATACGCGGGCAAAAGTCTCCCCAACTTTGCAATTTCAGGTACCCCCATGCGAAGAAAGAAGGCTCATGCGACCTCTGATGCACCCTTGCATAACTTGCATGGGATTCCACGAGCGAGCCTGTTTAAAGTTAAGGGGATGCGCCAAGCCGAAAGGCGCCGGGAAAGGAGAGGCACCATGACCGCACCGCAAAAAGTCCTTCAACCCTGGGACGATGCCCACTTCAAGCAATTCGGCCTCAAGAGGAACGTCATCGAACCGTGGGAGGACGGCCTGCGCACCCAGCTGGACAAGGCCGGCTACGAGTGGTGGTATTTCGACACCCACATGGACGACGGGACGCAAATCGTCGTCGTCTTCTACACGAAGTCGATGATCGCGGCGAAAGGGCCGCTGACCCCTTTCGCGACTATCGAGATCACCTACCCCGACGGTCGCAAGACCGAGGAGCGCGTGGACGCAACCCCGAGCCAATGCCGCTTCAGTACCGACGGCTGCGATGTGAAGATCGGCCCTTGCACCGTGACCGGAGATTTGACCAACTACCATATCCACTTCCAGAGCAAGAACGTCACGGCCGAGCTCGACTTGCACGGCACGGTGCCCTCATGGCGTCCCGGCGTCGGCGGCACGCTCTACGGAGACGATGAGGCCAAGCAGTTCTTCTGGCTTCCGTCGGTTCCGTCCGGCGCCGTTCGGGCCGTTGTCTCCGACCACGGTACCACCAAAACCTACAACGGCAGCGGCTACCACGATCACAACTGGGGCAACGTGTCCATCGCCAACCTCGTGCATCATTGGTATTGGGGGAGGGCGCAGATCGGCCCCTACATGATCATCAGCGCGTGGCTCACCGCCGAGAAGCAGTTCGGATTCGCGGAAACGCCCGTCTTCATGCTCACCAAGAACGAGAAGCTCATCACGGGCAACGAGGACGGGGGGCTCCGCTTCACCGCCACCGACAAAAGCACCGACCCGAATACCGGCAAGCCCTTCTCCGCGACTCTCGTCTACGAATGGGAGTCCCCCGAGGGCACGCTCTACCGCATCACGTTCCAGCGCGAGCGCGACATCGCCTATCTGAAAATGGTGGACCAGCTGCCGAAACTCATGCGGCTGGGTGCCAAGCTCACCGGCAAAGACCCCTCCTATATCCGCTTCGCCGGCACCGCCTCCATCGACGTCATCGAAGATGGCGCCACCGTGGAGCACTACGAGTCGCCCGCCATCTGGGAGCTCATGCACCTGGGGAAGGTGTATCCCGGGAAGTTCTCTCGATAGGTCCTGGAACAGGCGGCGACCCCGAAGGCAATTGCCACCTCTCTCGCCGCCGCCTGTCTCCCCGCACCCGTTGCCACGCCACTTCGGAAAGCAAGCCAGCAGACGAAAGAGGTCGTTATGCTCTCACGATTCAGCGTCAAACATCCCTACCTCATCGTAGTGACGGTCATTATCTGCCTTATCCTGGGCGGCGTGTCCCTCGCGAAGATGAAGACCGACCTCATGCCCGACATGGACGTCCCCTACCTCGCCGTCATCGCCACCGACCCGGGCGCCTCGGCCGAGAAAGTGGAGACCGAGGTGACCGACGTGCTGGAGAGCGCCCTGTCCACCGTTAACGGGGTCGCCTCCATCTCGAGTCAATCCGCCAACAATTACGCCATGGTGTTTCTGGAATTCGAGGACGGCACCGACATGGATTCGGCCATGGTGAAGGTGTCCTCGGCCGTGAACCAGGTGGAGAGCACGCTGCCCGAAGCCGTGGGCACTCCCAACATCATGGAGATATCCCTGGACATGATGGCCACCATGTACGTGGCCGCCGCCGATGGCGAGAAGAGCATCTACGAGCTGTCGGACTTCGCCGCCGACACGCTGGTCCCCAGACTCGAGCGGGTCGACGGCGTGGCCGACGTGTCGCTGGCCGGCGCCGTGCAGCAAACCGCGGAAGTGAGGCTTTCCGACGACAAGATCGAGGACGTGAACAATCGCATCTTGGCCAGCGTGAACGGCGAGCTGGCCGACGCGAAGCGCGAGATAGACGACGGCGAGGCCGACCTGGAGGCGGCCGAGGAAGAGATCACCGCCCAGCAGGAGGCCCTCGCCGACAAGGAGCAGGAGACGAGCGACCAGTTGGGCCAAGCCGCTTCGGGATTGACGTTGGCCGTCTCCTCGGCTACCACGAAAGTGTCCTCTCTCGGCGCCCAGCTGCAAACGCTGGCAGCCGAAGGCGAATCGCTACAAGGCGAGCTGGCCGACAAGCAGGCCAGGGCCGAGGAGCTGCAGAAGAGCATCGAGGAGCTTAAGGCTGAGGCCGGCGAACTGCAAGCTCAGATGGAGTCGGCCACCTCCCTGGAAGAGGCGGCGACCATCGCCCTGAAGCTGAAGGACACCACCGACGCGCTCGAGGCCGCCGCCAGCGAGCTGACCGACATCGGCACGCGCCTGGGCGAGGTGGGCGAGACTCTCACGGCCATGCCCGGCAAGGCCGCCGATTTGCAAAAACAGCTGGAAGAGGCCACCGGCGAACTGCAGAGCTACCAGAAGCAGCTGGCCGAGGTGGAGGCCGGCAGCCTGAGCGCCGCCGCCCACCTCGGCAATGGAGGCGCCCAGTTGGCCAGCGCGAAATCCACCCTCGAGCAGAGCCGCAGCCAGCTCGATCAGGCCCGCGAGCAGTACGAGGACGCGCGCCAGAGCGCCATCGAGCAGGCCAACGTCGACGCCCTCGTGGACAAGACGACGCTGGCGAACCTCATCCGCGCCCAAGACTTCTCCATGCCGGCAGGATACCTCGGCAACGCCGACGAGGATCATCAGTGGCTTCTGCACGTAGGGGACAACATCGAGAGCCTGGAGGCGCTGGAGAACCTGCTGCTCGTGACCATCGACGAAGTGGGCGACGTGCGCCTGCGCGATGTGGCCGACATCACCGTGGTGGACAACGTGGGCGACGCCTACATGTCGCTGAACGGCGGCGACGGCGTGCTGCTGTCGGTGTACAAGTCCTCCACCGCCTCCACCAACGAGGTGTCGGCCGCCTGCCGCGAGGCCGTGGCTGGGCTTGCAGAGGAGTTCCCCACGCTGGATCTGCGCATAGTGTCCGACCAGGGCGAGCTCATCGACACGTTCATCTCGTCCATCTTGAACTCGCTGCTTCTAGGCGGCCTGCTCGCCGTGGTGGTGCTGGCGCTTTTCCTGCGCGACTGGAAGCCCACCGTGCTCGTGGCCGTCTCCATCCCGTTCTCGGTGCTGCTGGCGCTGCTGCTCATGTACTTCACCGGCGTGTCCGCAAACATCATGTCCCTGGGCGGCCTGTCACTGGCCGTCGGCATGCTCGTCGACAACTCCGTGGTGGTGCTGGAGAACATCTACCGCCTGCGCGGGCGCGGCATCAGCCCGGCCCGGGCGGCGGTTCAGGGCGCCAAGCAGATATCCGGCGCCGTGGTGGCCTCCACGCTGACCACCGTCTGCGTCTTTATGCCCATCGCATTCACCACGGGCATGGTCAACCAGATGATGATGCCCTTCGCGCTCACCCTCACCTACGTGCTCACCGCCTCGCTCGTGGTGGCCCTCACGCTCGTGCCGGCGCTCTCGCGGTTCGTCTTTCGCCGCTACCGCCCGCGCCGCGACGACTTCTCCGGGAAGGTGAAGGGTGCCTACGGACGCTCGTTGCAGTTCGCTCTGCGCCATAAGGCGCTGCCGCTCCTGGTGGCCGCGAGCCTTCTGGTGGTCGCGGTGGTCGGGGCCGCAGGCATGGGTATCTCGCTTCTTCCCTCCATGACGTCCAGGACGGTCTCCCTGACCGTGACCGTGCCCGAGGGAACCGAGAAGGACGATGCCTTCGCCGTGGCCGACCAGGTTATGGACGCGGCGCTTTCCGTGGAGGGTGTCGGCACCGTGGCGGCCGTCGACGGCACGGCCTCGGCCTCGGTGGTCTCCTCGGCGGCCGCCGACACCGGGGCCGAGAATTTCGACGAGTTCATGTTCTACCTGGAAATGGACGACGGCATAGCCACCGATGGCGAGGTGAACGCGGTGGTGGACGAGGTGATGGCCCGCACCGAAGGACTGCCCTGCGAGGTGATTCCCAGCACGTCGTCGGACTCGTCTGTGACCTCCATGGCGGGCAGCGGGCTCTCCATCACCCTCACCGGCGACGACCCGGCCAAACTTGCCGAGCTGTCCGAGGAAGTCGCGGGGCTTGTCGACGAGGTGGAGGGCTACACCGAGATCGAGACCGGCACCGAGGACGCCGATCGCGAGCTCAAGCTCGTCATCGACGAGGACGCCCTCACCCGCGAGGGCTGGACGGTGGCCCAGCTGTACGAATATCTGGCCGGGGCGCTGTCTCATGAGGCCGATTCCAGCATCCTCGAGATGGACGGGACCCGGGCCCAGGTGACCATCGTGGACGAGACCCACCCGATCACCCGCGAGAACATCTTGGACGAGAAGGTGACCATCACCGGGCGCGACGGCGAGTCGAAGGAAGTGGCCATAGGAGACTTCGCCACACTGGAAGAGAGCGAGGCGCCGGCCACCATCGCTCACGAGAACTCCCAGAAGACCGTTACCATAACCGCCGAGGTGGCCGACGGCCACAACAACGCGCTGCTGGCCCGCGAGCTTCAGCAGAAGCTGGACGGTCTCCAGCTCCCCGACGGCTACTCCATGAGCTTCAGCGGCGAGCTGGAGAACATCGATACCATGCTCGATCAGATGACCATGCTGCTCGTCTTGGGCCTCGTGCTCATCTACCTGGTGATGGTGGCCCAGTTCCAGAGCCTGCTGTCGCCCTTCATCGTCATGGCGACGGTGCCCCTCGCCTTCACCGGCGGGTTCGCGGCGCTATGGGCGGCCGGCGAGCAGCTCACCATGATGTCGCTCATGGGATTTGCCGTTCTCATGGGAACCGTGGTGAACAACGGCATCGTGTTCGTCGACTACGTGAACCAGCTGCGCCGCGGCGGCCTGGAGAAGCGCGACGCCCTGGAAGCGGCCGGGCGTACCCGCATGCGTCCCATCCTCATGACGGCGCTCACCACCATCCTGGCCATGCTGCCGCTCGTGTTCAGCCAGCAGATAGGCACCTCCATGGAGCGCGGCATGGCGCTGGTGGTGGTGGGAGGCTTGGCCTATGCCACGCTGATGACGCTCTACATCGTACCGGTGCTCTACGATTTGCTGTATCGCAAGGTTCCCGCAGAAGTCGACTTGGGCGACGAGTCCGTCGACGACGACCCAGGGGACGCCCAGGCTTATCTGGAAGAGCTGCGCAGCAAGCGCGCGATCCTGCAGGAATAAGCCGCCCCTCAGCCTTTGCACGTTGGCCCATATCATGGAATAATAGCGACATTCCGTAGCAGCATTGCGGAATGTCGCTGACCAAGGTACAGAGGGGGCACCATGCTTGATTTGTTCCGGGAGCTGCAAGTGCTCGGACAAACACTTAACTTCACGAAAGCAGCCAATCTGCTGCACATGTCCCAATCGAGCCTCACGCGCCATATCACGAACCTTGAAGCAACCTTAGGCGTCAGGTTGTTCGACCGCATACCCATGAGGCCCACCCCCGAAGGGCAGTACTTCATCACCGCCACCGCCAAGCTTCTCGAGGATTACGACCGCATCGAGAAGAAGTGCCGCGTCATGGCCGCCGAATCCCGCAATAGCGTGTGCATCGATATCGTGATGACCTCCCACAGCCTTTGGGACGACATTTTCTACGAAAGCATGTCGCAATGGGAGCTTAGGCACCCCGATCTGCCGGTTCCCCGTTTTTGCCACCAGACCTCTGCGACCATAGAAACCTCCGTCACCAGCGGAATGGCCGATATGGGCGTTGTATTCCGTGAGCCTGCCAACCTTCCCGACAACTTCGTCTGCGAGCTGCTGGCAGAAATGCCTCTGGCTGTCTACTTTACGAACAACTCGCCTCTCGTAAGCCTCGAAACCGTAAGTTTCGACGATCTATCAGACAAATATCTCGTCTGCCCCACCAATCCGCAGCTGCAAACCATGTTCGATGGCGCCGTAGACACCTTTCGCCGCAACGGGCTAGAGCCCAACTACCGCCTTCGCGACTATGAGGACTTTCATCGTATCGCCTACCTACTTGGGGATGATGAAATCGTCTTCGGAAACGCGATGCCCAATACCAAAGTTATCGGAAGACTGCATGGGCGTCCTTTAGTTGGTGAAAATACCACGTATCCAGTTTATCTTCTATACAATGCGAGCTCTTCGAAACCTGCTGTCAAATTATTCGCCGACATATGCTTTGACGTCGCTGCCCACTGGGACGCCTCGCAAGCTCTCTAAAACTGAATAGCTGATCTCTTAGCGCCGACGGCGCTTCGCGAAGCGGGCGTAGAAGAAGGCGATGGCCAGACCCGCGGCGGCCACGACGAGGGCGGCGGCCATGGCGGTGGCGAAGCCCTCGGCGCTGGCCTGGGCCGCAGGTACGCCGGCCGCAGCGGCGGAGGCCGTAGCCGAGCTCATGATGCCGACATAGGCCGCCGGTCCCAGGCACGCCGACAGCTGCACGGCCATGGACATGAGCGTCACGCCGTGGGAATCCAGCTCGTCGGGCAGGCGGCGCAGCCCGGCCGTCTGGGCCGGCGAGAGCACCATGCCCGTGCCGAGATAGCCGAAGAAGATGCCCGTCGTCGCCACGGCGAGCGATCCCGTAAGGGCGCCGGCGATGGTTGCCGCCAATCCCGTGACGGCGATGGCGAGCCCCGTCGGCAGCAGGGGCCACTCTCCCCAGCGATCCAGGGCACGGCCCGAGAGCACCGAGGCCGTGGCGTTGGCCAGCACGGGCGCCACCATCAGCACGCCGGCCATGCTGGCCGCAAGTCCCGCCGCCTCTTCGAAATACAGAGGCGCCATGACCGACAGCGAGAAATAGGTCATCATCGTCACCATGACGAGCAGCGCCGCCGGCCAGAACGTCCCGTGATGCAGCGGCTCCATGGACACAAGGGGACGCGCCAAATGTTCTTGGCGCCGAGCGAACCAGCCAAGGGCCAACACAGCCCCGACAAGTGCCGCCGCGCCCACGGCTGGACGCAGCGTCACCTCCGAGAGTCCCACGCACAGAAGCGTCACACCCGCTGCTGTGAGCAGCGCCGAGGGGAGATCGAAGCGCGCCCGCTCGGGCTCGCGGCCGCCGCGCACAACGAAGATGCCGGCCACCGTCAGCGCCACGGCCGCCGCCAGAGGCACGAGAAACACGCTGCGCCAACCCAGGTCGCTCACCATGAAGCCCGTCACAATGGGCGCCGTGGCGGGGCCGATGGTGATCATGGCCGAGCCGATGGCCAGATACGTCCCCAGGCGCCCATGGGGCACGCGGTCGACGATGACGTTCATCATGAGCGGAATGAACACGCCCGTACCGACCGCTTGCACGAGCCGCGCCACCAGAAGCAGCAGGAAGTTCGGCGCCAGAAAGCCGCCCGCGGAGCCCGCGATGCTCAAAGCCGCCGCCGCGAAGAACAGCGTCCGCATAGACAGGCGCCGGTACAGGTAGGCCATGCAGGTGACCACCACGGTGACGGCGATCATGTAACCGGTCACGAGCCACTGCGCCGCCACGGCATCGATGGAGAAATCGCCCATGATGGCAACGAGCGCCATATTCACCAGGTTCTCGTTGAAGCCAGCCAGAAACCCGCAGCCATAAAACACCGCCAAAAGCGGGCCCAGTGACGAATCGCGCATATCTTTCCTTTCCCTTTCGAGTTCGAACCGTGAAAGCGCGGCGGAACCTGAAGGGACGGCCGCAGGCAGCGTAGATACGAGGGGCGCGCCGGCCTATTCACTGCCGTCGCGCTCCTCGCCGCGTTCTGCTGACGAAAAGTGTAGCGCACAAACCACGCAAAAGGGTGCGCGAAGCGCCGTAGATGGCTAAGCCGTTGCTTCCGGCGTCGAAGCTTGAGCGTCGCGGCCCCCGCGATCGCCGCGGTCGCGGGGGGCTTCCATGCCGCCCGGGGCACCCATGGCGCCCATGCCGCCGGATGGCGTCGTGGAAGCGGTGAAGTCGGCCGCCGAATCGCCGGCAACGAGCTTGGCCGTCGCACCCTCGGCCAGTCCCGGCACCGACAGAGTGACGCATTGGAAGGAGACGGGCACCGAGCAACGAGCGAGCACCTCACCACTCTCGCTTTCCACGGATAGCTCAGTATTCGCCGAACCGTTCAGGCTCACCAGGGCGAAGGGCTGGGTGCTCCCCTCCGAGAACGTCTCGGCCATGCCGGCGCCTCCGGCCAGAATGACGGTGCCACCCGTCACCGTGGCACCGTACTCGTAGTCGAGCGCACTGTCGCCAGCCCCGGAGCTGGCTCCGACAAGCTCGCCGCCCGTGACTTCCACGTACCCATTGGAATCCACCGCGTCACCGCCGGCGTTGATGGTCACCACGCCCCCGTTGATCTGGATGAGGCAGTCCTCGCTGGCGTTAGCGCCCATGGGGCCGCCCGCGCCGCCGCGACCGTCGCGAGCGCCGAAGCCACCGCCTTGCTCGCCGTCGGGCACCTGACCGGGCTCGACACCCTCCGGAAGCTCCGGACGCTCGCCTTCCGCGCCTTCGGGACGCTGGGGCATCTGGCCTTCCTCGACGTCCTCGGGCAATTCGGGCACCTCCCCGCTTGAGGGATCGAATCCCTCGGGAGGTTCGGGCATCTGGCCCGGTTCCGCGTCCTCTGGCATCTCGGGCATCCCGCCCTGGCCACCCGGCATGCCCAACCCATCAGCATCGTTCTGGCCGTCGGCATTGCCGTTCTGGCCGCCAGCGCCGAAGCCCTGCTCTGCGGCGGCCGCGTCGCCAGCGCCGTCAGTCGTCGCGCTGATTGGCGCGTCGTTGGAGTCGCGCTCGGCCACGGCGGCGTTAATACCGTCATCCGACGCCGTGATGTTCAGCTCGCCGTTGTTAACGATAACTTCCTGCGCCTCGATGCCCTCCTCGCAACCGGTTACGGTGAACATGCCGCCATCCATGGTGAACTTCGTCTCGGGGTTCATGCCCTTGCCGCCGGCTTCCACGACATAGGTGCCCCCGGTCATGGCCGCCTCCACGTCGGAGCGCAGGGCGTGATCGGCCGCCTTGATCTGCGCGTCGCCGCCGGCCAGACGCAGATACGTGGCCGCCTGGAAGCCCTCATCGCCCGCTTCCACGGCGAAGGCGCCTCCGTCGATGGACACAAACCCGCGGGTCGGATCCTCGTCGTTGCTCGACTTCACGCCGTCGCCGCCGGCCGTGATGGCGAAGGAGCCATCGGCAACCTTCACGCAGTCCTTGCCGCGCAGTCCGTCCTCCTTGGCGACCACGGTAATCGCGCCGCCCGTGACCACGAGGTCGTCCTTGGAGTTCACGCCATGGCGATAGTTGCCTTCGACGCTCAGCGCGCCGGTGCCGTTGATGGTCAGGTCGGCCTTCGAGTACAGCGCCGCGTTGGGCTCGTCCTCCCCTTCCGCAAGCTCATAGCTCGCACCGTCGGCCAACGTGTTCTGTGTGCCGTCGGCCAAGGTCACGAATACCTTGTCAGCCTGCTGGATGTTCAGCGCCGGCCCCGCCTCGTTGCGAATAGACGCGCCGCTAAGCACGATCTGCACCTTGTCCTGGCCACCGGCGTTCACCACCAGCGACCCGGCCGTCAACTCTCCGGTCACCACATAGGTGCCGGCGGCGGTAATAGTCACCGTGGCGCCTTCCACCGCAGCACCTTCACCAGACACCGTTGCGCCCTGGCCCGACAATGCAATGTTTGTCGCGGAGGCGACATCGTAGGAAGCGTCCTTGTCGCGGTCGGAATACGCGAAATCCATACCGGGGATGTCGATAAGCGACGCCCAGTCCACCCCGTCAGTCGTGCCCGTTGCGCCGCTATCGCCCTGGGCCCGGCCGCTCTGTCCCTGCTCGCTTTTCTCGCCAGCGCCTTCGGCGGCTTCCTCGAACGTGCCGCCCGTGCACCCCGCCAGCGCCAGCGACCCCGCCAGCGCCACAGCCAAGGCTCCACAGCCCCAAGCCCGTCGTCGCGCCACGCAAGCGCCCATCATCTCGTTCGTCTTCAACATCAATTCTCCCTTTGTCGTTTGCCCTTATGGTCTTGCACTACTATTGGGCTCATCTCCCTAGGTGCTTCCCGAGGACCTAAAGCGTTTCGCGCCCCTGAGGCGTCATCCCCAGAGAGATCTTCAAGTTCCCGTTCAGGCACCGCAGCTCGTCGATCATCGCCTTCTCAAGCCCCCGCTCGCGCAGACGCAGCTGGTAGGTCAGCTGGAAGAGGCTGCCCATGTTGGTGGTCGTCACCTCGGTCAGCTCCGATTCCGCGGCGTAGCGGTTGAGCACTTCGTCGAAGACGCCGTCGTATTCCAGATCCTCCGGAATGGTGATCCGCAGCGTCTTGCCCGGCTCGCGGGGCTGCCCGAACGGGGTCAACACGAACAGCAGGTTCACCACAGCCACCACCACGGTGAATACGCAGGCCAACCCCAGAAAGCCCATGCCCGTCGCAAGGCCTACGGCCATGGCGAGAAACACGCTGCCGATGTCCTTGGCCGAGCCGGGGATGGAGCGGAACCGCACGAGATTGAACACGCCCATGACCGCAATGCCCGCGCCCAAATTCCCGTTCACCAGCGTGATGACCATCTGCACGATGAGCGGTAGGAGCGCCAGGGTCACCACGAAGTTCTTCGAGTAGCTGTGCCGGAACATGTACACGCCAGCGCAGACTGCGCCCAGCACCACCGAGAACGCGCAACACAGCAAGAAGTTCGCCGCCGAAACCGCTCCTACGAGCGATTCCGTCGTTCCGAACACCGACGAGAACGTTGATTCAAGCATGAGTTTCCTTTCTTGTTCATTCTCTGCCTACTCTTGCGAGCAACCT
>OLNI01001045.1_pt1 | contig 17919 bp, 19 predicted proteins | sample 1672921 | NCBI WGS metagenome assembly OLNI01 (sample SAMEA3136737, study PRJEB25190) | human gut metagenome | biome: human gut; feature: human-associated habitat; material: faeces | place: Austria | collected 2013 | reverse complement strand
GTCCGTTTTCGTCCTGTTCCGGCACAATCTCCCGCGGTCGTTCTGACCGGAGTGCCAATAAAAACAGCACAAGAAATTGAACTTATGAGGGAATCCGGACATCTTCTGGAAAAAGTCCATGACGGGCTGATCCCTTATATCAAACCAGGAATGAGTACCAAGGAAATCGACCGTATCGGCGAAGATATGATCCGTTCCATGGGATGCATTCCCAATTTTCTGAATTATGGAGGCTTTCCTGGCTCCTTCTGCATCAGCCTGAATGATGAAGTGGTCCACGGAATTCCTTCGGAGGACAAAATTATCCAGGATGGTGATCTGGTAAAGATTGATGCAGGACTGATCTATAAAGGATATCATTCTGATGCGGCCCGTACTTATGCAGTCGGAGAAGTTTCCAAAGAAGCCAAGCAGCTTATGGATGTAACCAGGCAGTGCTTCTTTGAAGGAATAAAATTCGCGAAAGCAGGAAATCATCTCAATGATATTTCCAAGGCAATCGGAGCGTATGCGGCGAAATACCGTTATGGTATTGTACGAGATCTGGTGGGACATGGGATTGGTACTCATCTTCACGAAGATCCGCAGATTCCCAACTTCCCTCAGAAACGCAGGGGAGTGAAATTACTTCCAGGCATGACACTTGCCATAGAGCCCATGATCAATATGGGCAGAGCAGATGTATGCTGGCTGGATGACGAATGGACAGTGGTGACCATGGATGGTTCCCTTTCCGCACATTATGAGAACACCATACTGATTACAGATGGCGAACCGGAGATTCTGACACTCACAGAGTATTAATCATTATCATTAAGGCGATACAGGAGGTATAAAATGTCAAAAGTAGATGTACTTGAAGTAGAAGGCACTGTTTTAGAGAAGCTGCCAAACGCAATGTTTAAAGTGGAACTTGAAAACAAACATGTTGTACTTGCTCATATCAGCGGCAAGCTGCGCATGAACTTTATCCGTATTCTTCCAGGAGACAAAGTAACAATGGAGCTTTCCCCATATGATCTTTCCAAGGGAAGAATCATCTGGCGAGATAAGTAATTCAGATTTGTTAATAGCAAATTCGGATTAATGAATATAAAACTCCTGTGCCTGGGGAAAAGCTCCCATGGTACAGGAGTTTCTTCTATTATTATAGAAGCAAATGAACATAGAAAAAAATGTTTCAAACTTTCAGAAACTAAAAAAATTAGAAAAATGTAAAAAAAATTTAAAAAACTGCTTGCATTTTGTAGACCATAATGCTACAATACAATGCGGACGCGCTTGTACGTGTGTATAACTGCGCCCTAAACTGCAGATTTTAATGCTATATTTTACGGAAGGAGGATTTCCAGTGAAAGTAAGATCATCTGTAAAACCGATCTGCGAGAAATGCAAGGTCATTAAGAGAAAAGGTTCTATCAGAATTATCTGTGAGAATCCAAAGCACAAACAGCGTCAGGGTTGATTGATCCATTGTTTGTGAATGCGGCTGCAGGTGAAACACCCGGATGGGTTGTATCATCTGACATATAATGAACTAAGCATGTATTGCCTAATACCGGAGGCAACGTTGGCCCGTTGGCCGCAAATTTCGGAAAGGCTGCGAATCGCCAAAAGCAGCTGGGTGTTATACCGAGGCACCCCAATTAGGAACTAAGAATTAAGAAAGAGTGCGTATGGATGCATCCCATTTCACCTTGTATCTGATACAAGTGATGTACGAAGACGCAGAACTTTCAGTAAAGAAAATGGAGGAAACAGTACATGGCTCGTATAGCTGGTGTAGACTTACCAAGAGAGAAACGTATTGAAATCGGTCTTACCTACATTTATGGAATTGGTAGACCAAGCGCAGACAAAATTCTTGCTAAAGCAGAGGTTAATCCTGACACACGTGTCAGAGATCTGACTGATGACGAGGTTAAGAGACTGAGCGCTGTTATTGATGAGACAATGACAGTAGAAGGTGATCTGAGAAGGGAAATCGCCCTTAACATCAAGAGACTGCAGGAGATCGGATGCTACAGAGGTATCCGTCATCGTAAAGGACTCCCGGTTCGTGGTCAGAAGACCAAGACAAATGCGAGAACTCGCAAAGGACCGAAGAGAACAGTTGCAAACAAGAAGAAATAATTTATAGATATAACTAATTAATTTCAAAAAAAGGAAAGTGTAGGTTAGTTTTAAAATGGCAAAAGTTACAAAGAAAACGACAAAACGTCGTGTCAAGAAAAACGTTGAACACGGACAGGCACACATTCAGTCTTCCTTCAACAATACAATCGTTACACTGACAGATAACGAAGGAAACGCTCTTTCATGGGCAAGTGCCGGTGGTCTTGGATTTAAAGGTTCAAGGAAATCTACCCCTTATGCAGCACAGATGGCAGCAGAGACTGCAACAAAAGCTGCTTTAATTCATGGATTAAAAACAGTAGACGTTATGGTAAAAGGCCCGGGCTCAGGCCGTGAAGCAGCAATCCGTGCGCTTCAGGCATGCGGACTTGAAGTAACCAGCATTCGTGACGTAACTCCGGTTCCTCACAACGGATGCCGTCCACCAAAACGCAGAAGAGTCTAATTAGGAGGTAGTTGAAATGGCAGTAAATAGAGTACCTGTTCTGAAAAGATGCAGATCCCTTGGCCTGGATCCAATTTACTTAGGAATTGATAAGAAGTCCACAAGACAGTTAAAACGTGCAAACCGCAAGGTATCTGAGTACGGACTTCAGTTAAAAGAGAAACAGAAAGCAAAATTCATCTACGGAGTTCTTGAGAAACCTTTCCGTAACTACTACAAGAAAGCCGACAGAATGCAGGGCCAGACAGGTGAGAACCTTATGGTTATGCTTGAGAGCAGACTTGACAACATCGTTTTCCGTATGGGATTCGCTAGAACAAGAAGAGAGGCTCGTCAGATCGTAGATCACAAGCACGTACTTGTTAACGGAAAATGCGTAAACATTCCGTCCTATCTCTGCAAAGCAGGCGATACAATCGAGATCAGAGAGAAGAGCAAAGGTTCTGAGAGATATAAAGGAATCCTTGAGGTTACAGGTGGAAGACTTGTTCCGGAGTGGATCGATGCTGATCAGGAGAACCTGAAGGGTGTAATTAAAGAGCTTCCTACAAGAGAGCAGATCGATGTTCCTGTAAACGAGATGCTTATCGTCGAGCTGTATTCTAAATAATTAGTAACTGTTTACTGTGTCTACAGTTATAAAAATTGGTAATACCCTCGAATGTTGATTAACCCAGAAGGAGGGAACCTTATAGTGTTTGATTTCAATAAACCAAAAATCGAAATTACCGAAATATCCGAAGATAAGAAGTTTGGAAGATTCGTTGTAGAGCCTCTTGAAAGAGGTTACGGTACTACCCTTGGCAATTCTTTAAGAAGAATTATGCTGTCCTCCCTTCCGGGAGCTGCAGTAAGCCAGGTGAAGATCGATGGTGTACTTCATGAATTCAGCTCCATTCCGGGCGTGAAGGAAGATGTAACCGAGATCATCATGAATCTGAAATCTCTTGCCATCAAGAATCACAGCAGTGACAACGAGCCGAAGACCGCATACATCGAGTGTGAGGGCAAAGGTGTTGTTACAGCCGCTGATATCCAGGCAGATCAGGATATTGAGATCATGAACCCGGATCAGGTAATTGCAACCCTGAACGGCGGAAAAGACTGCAGACTGGCCATGGAACTTACCATTACCAAGGGACGTGGTTATATCAGTGCAGACAAAGGCAAAACCGATGACATGCCGATCGGTGTGATCGCAGTTGATGCAATCTATACTCCGGTTGACAGAGTCAACATGATCGTCGAGAATACACGAGTTGGTCAGGTAACTGACTTCGACAAGCTTACACTGGATGTATATACCAATGGAACACTTGATCCGGACGAGGCAGTCAGCCTTGCAGCGAAGGTTCTCAGCGAGCATTTAAGCCTGTTCATTGATCTTTCCGAGAATGCTAAGACCGCAGAGGTTATGATCGAGAAAGAAGACAATGAGAAGGAAAAGGTTCTGGAGATGAGCATTGATGAGCTTGAGCTCTCTGTTCGTTCCTACAACTGCCTTAAGAGAGCCGGTATCAATACGGTTGAAGAATTATGCAACAAGACTTCTGACGATATGATGAAGGTTCGTAATCTGGGCCGCAAATCATTAGAGGAAGTACTTGCAAAACTCAAAGAGCTGGGTCTTCAGCTCCAGCCTACAGAGGAATAATCCGGAAGCAGAATAATGAGTGGGGTGTCAGCAGCAGGGCAGTAAGACCGAACAAGCATGTCCTGGTGTCCCACAGATGGAGGATAATACAATGGCAAAATATAGAAAATTAAGCAGAACATCTAACCAGAGAAAAGCACTCCTGAGAAATCAGGTAACTAACCTTCTTCATCACGGAAAAATCGTGACAACAGAAGCTAAGGCTAAAGAGATCCGCAAGATCGCTGAGGGACTTATCGCTATGGCTGTACGTGAGAAAGATAATTTCGAGACAGTTACAGTTACAGCTAAAGTTGCTCGTAAAGATGCCGACGGAAAACGCGTGAAAGAAGTCGTAGACGGCAAGAAGAAAACAGTTTACGATGAAGTACAGAAAGAGATCAAGAAAGATGCTCCTTCCAGACTTCATGCACGTCGAGAGATGATGAAAGTTTTCTATCCTGTAACAGAGGTACCGACTAAGGGTGCTGGCAGAAAGAAAAACACAAAAGAAGTTGACATGGTTGACAAGATGTTCAGCGAGATCGCTCCGAAATACGCAGATCGTAACGGTGGTTACACAAGAATCGTTAAGATCGGACAGCGTAAAGGCGATGCAGCTATGGAAGTTCTTATCGAGCTTGTATAATCATAGTTCAGAACTTTTTAAGGGACATTTGCAGAAATGCAGATGTCCTTTTTTGTATTTGCCGAAAAAATGAAAACATGCATAAATGGTGGCTTTTCGGCCATAATTTGCCATAAGATATTAAGATTTGCATAATGATTCATGGTACAATGTAATAATTTCCATCATGAGAGGTACGGAGAGTATCTGCAGCTGCAACAGGATATTTCCTAGGGGGTGCCAGAATAATCCCGATTATTCATGAACAATCCCCCCTTGATTATTATTCCTTTTTAGCGTACAATCGGTAATGTACAAAAAACAGAGTACAGGTATGCGAAAGGATGATAAAAATGGTCGGCAGAATTTCTGGTACTACCGGACAGTTTGAATATAAGGTGGATTCAGGCAGAGAACCTGGACGAAATAGATTTGCAGAAGATAAGAAGAAAAGCACAGATGAGATGTTTTTCTTTAAATCTTGTGCATTTTTTTGTGGGCTTAAATGATCCGGCGATTGATTCTGACCATAGAGATCCTGATGCTGTCCCTGTTTATTCTTGGCGGAAGTTCGGCAGTAACGCGGACTGCTGCTGCCAGGACAACCGGATTTTCATGGACAGACCACAGAACGATCGCTCATGCTCTGGGCGGGCTGGATGGAAAGGAATACCTGAATTCCAGAGAAAGTTTTCTGTCGATGTATAATCAGGGAGTAAGACTTTTTGAGCTGGATCTTTCCAGGACATCAGACGGTGTGTGGGTATGTCGCCACAACTGGAATGAATCCATGGGGCAGTGGGAAGGCACTGGAAAAAAAGTTCTTACAGAGAGAGCGTTTACATCGAATAAAATATACGGGAAATATACACCCATGACACTGGAAGATTTTTTCCTGCTTCTGAAAGATTATCCTGATGCATTTGTAATGATTGATTCCAAGCAGTATTCTGTCAGAAATTACCAGATGACCCTGGAGGATTACTGTGAATATGTGGAAATCGCACAGGCAGCCGGAGCAGGGGAAGTTCTGGATCAGATCATTCCGGAGATCTACAGTAAAACCATGTTCCCGGGAACAGCGATGATCTATTCATTTCCTTCCTATATTTATTCATTATGGCAGGAATATTCCACAGAAGATCTGGAAGAGATTGCTTCATTCTGCAGAGAAAAAAAGATTCCGGCTGCGACCATTTACTGGAAGTACTGGTCTGATGAAGCGGAAGAGATCTTTGAGAAACAGGGAATCCATCTCTATGTATATACAGTAAATGACCGGAATCAGGCGCGAAAATATATCGCAGCCGGAGCAGAGGGAATCTGTACGGATTTTCTTACAACAGAGGATCTGTGGTAGAACGAAATAAAAACAAAGGAAACAGACGATTATGAAAATAAAAACTACAGTTGCTGTGATAGCAGCAAAGATCACAGGATATGTCTGTAAACTTATGGGACGCCAGGGAGTAACCTGGGCCGGTAAGATTGCACTGAAGATATGTCCCGATATTCTGGAGGAACTTTCCTCTCAGGTAAGAGAAAAGATATTTGTAGTATGTGGAACTAACGGTAAGACAACTACCAACAACATGCTTTGTGCAGGACTTGAGGCAGAGGGGAAGAAAGTAATCTGCAATCATACAGGTTCCAACATGCTTAACGGTGTTGTGGCTGCTTTTGTGCTGGGAGCAAAACCAAGCGGAAAGCTGGATGCAGACTATGCCTGTATCGAGGTAGACGAAGCATCCACAAGACACGTATTTACCAGGATCAAGCCTGACTATATGGTTATGACCAATCTGTTCCGGGATCAGCTGGACCGTTATGGTGAGATTGATATTACCATGAATATCTTGGAGGAAATGATGCGGAAAGTTCCGGATATGAAAGTCATTGTGAACGGCGATGATGCGCTGTCTGCATATCTGGCTATGGACTGCGGAAATCCTTATGTAACTTACGGAATCAGCAAGCCGGTGCTCAGGAGCAAGACCAATGAGATCCGAGAGGGACGTTTCTGCAAATGCTGTGGTGAGCGTCTGATTTACAGCTTTTATCATTACAGCCAGCTTGGCGATTACAGATGCCCAAAATGCGGATTTAAACGTCCGGAGATCAATTTTGATGCCACAGATGTAAAGGTGGATGACCAGATAGCTTTTACTGTGGAGAATAAGCGTATCACAGCCAATTATAAGGGATTTTATAATGTATATAATATCCTGGCAGCTTATGCAGGAATCCGTACAGCAGGATTTCAGGCAGAGCATTTTAATGATATGCTGAAGAAATTCAATCCTGAGAACGGCCGAATGGAGCAGTTCCGCATTAAGGGAACCGGTGTTGTGCTGAATCTGGCCAAGAACCCGGCAGGTTTTAACCAGAATATCTCTGCAGTTATGCAGGATGAGGCACTGAAGGATATTATCATTGTCATTAATGACAATGCCCAGGATGGAAAAGACATCTCCTGGCTCTGGGATGTGGATTTTGACCTGTTCGGAGGGGATAACATTAATTCCATTACAGTCAGCGGCATCCGCTGCCAGGATATGAGGCTTCGTCTGAAATACGTAGATATTCCATCTATGCTGGAAAATGACGTGGAGACGGCCATCCGCAAACGTATTGACGATGGCGTTGGAAATCTCTATGTACTTGTAAATTATACAGCACTGTTTGGAACCAGAAATATACTGAAGAAACTGGAGGGTGAGAAATGAAAATAACGATTGGACATTTATACCCGGATCTTCTGAATCTTTACGGTGACAGAGGAAATATCCAGTGTCTTATGAAAAGATGCCTCTGGAGAGGAATCGAGGCAGAGACCATTGCTTTTGAGCTGGATGACAAGATCGATTTTTCCAAGCTGGACATCGTGCTTCTTGGTGGCGGTTCAGACAGAGAACAGATGCTGGTCTGCGAGAAGCTGAAAGAGATCCAGAAGGATTTTAAGGCTTATGTTGAGGATAACGGCGTTGTTATTGCCATCTGTGGTGGATATCAGCTTCTTGGAAACTATTACAAGACTGATCAGGGAATGATCGAGGGTCTGAAGCTGGTAGATATGAGCACTGAGCAGGGAAAGGGGCGTCTTATCGGGAATATTGTCATGCAGAGTGAGCTTTTTGATATGCCTATCGTTGGGTTTGAGAATCATGGAGGACGTACAACCATTGGCAATAACAAGCCTCTGGGAAAGGTTCTCTCAGGTTATGGCAATGATGGACAGTCTGGTGCTGAAGGCGTAGTCTATAAGAATGTGATCGGAACTTATCTGCACGGGCCGCTTCTTCCAAAGAACCCACAGCTGGCAGATCTACTGATCAGCCGTGCTCTGGAGAAGAAATACGGAAAGAAGATTGAACTTGAGAAACTGGATGACAGCGAGGAACAGGAGGCGAACTCCTATATTTTCCACCGCTTTGTAAAAAACGAAGGATAAAGAGGTCAGTATGGCGAAATCAAACAATCAGAAAGCGAAGATCCTGTATCTGGAAAGAATGCTGCAGGAGACAGGGGAGCATTGTACCTTATCCATGCAGGAAATCCTGGAGAGGCTTGGCGAACACGGGATCAATGCAGAGAGAAAGAGCATTTATGATGATGTGGAGGTTTTACGTTCCATTGGAATGGATATCCGTTATACAAGAGAGAGACCAGGTGGATATTATCTTTACGGGCAGAGCATGGACCAGGTGAAACTGTCAGAAGAGAGAAAAGAGACACAGCCAGATAGTCAGACTGTGAAGAAAAATGAAGCGGAAGCACCGACACTTAGCAGTTATCAGCAGCTTCTTGCCTGCTCCGCAAGAAACATAAAGAAAGAGATCAGGCTTCTCTGTGCAGGTGCTGTACAGGATGAAGTAAGAGGCTTTTTTGGCGAAGATGCGGAATATAAAATGAAGGAAAGCGGAGATTTTACTGTGACAGCAGAGCTGCCTGAGAATGCAAAGTTTTACGGCTGGCTTACGGGTATGGACGGCAGTGTGCGCATACTGAAACCTAAGAAATCCGCGCTGGCTTACAGAGATTATCTGAAATCACTGGCAAAGGAATATAAAGGCTTATAGGAGAGATTAGACCATGAAGAGAAAAACAGCGATCCTGTTTGTGGGAGCATTTGCCCTTTCAGCAGTTCTTTCCGGCTGCGGCGGGAATAAAGAAGCAACAGAAGCAGCCAATGAGAGTGTGGAGTCTGAGGACCCGGAAGGAAAAGCCAAAAACAGCGATGATGCAGAGGAAGAAGAAAAAAAAGAAGAAGAGGAAACTGCTGACGCAGATAAGAAAGTAGGAATCTTTCTGCCGTCTGCTTCTGATGATCCAAGGTGGTCTTCAGATGGTGAGACCTTACAGCATACGCTTGAAGATGAAGGCTATGATGCTGAGGTATTTTTCTCAGATGAGAGTGGTGAGAACCAGGCCTCTCAGATCAGTGAAATTCTGGATGATGAAAACACATCCGCTCTTATCATTGCACCGGCAGATGCTTACGGACTGAATGACGTGCTGGAACAGGCCTATGAGAAGTCTATCCCTGTTTTTTCCTATGATGAACTGATTATGGATACAGACAAGGTAAATTATTTTGTCACTTTTGATACCCGGAAGGCAGGAAAAATGGTGGGAGATTCCATCATAAAGAAGATGGATCTGGAGAAAGCCAGCGAGGAGAAGAGAACGCTTTCTATAGAGCTTCTTATGGGCTCGCCGGATGACCGTGCGGCACTTTTCTTCTATAACGGCGTGATGGAAAAGCTGCAGCAGTATTTTGATGACGGAACTCTTGTATGCAAGTCTGAAAAGCAGAGCTTTGACGATACAGCAGTGATGAGAAGTTCAAGAAACACTGCGAAGAATGATCTGTCAGAGATCCTTTCCGGGTATTATACAGATGGTGCGCCGGATATCATCTGCACAGGTGCGGATCAGCTGGCACTTGGAGCTGTGGATGCACTTGAAGCTGCAGATTATGCGGCAGGAAATGAAGACTGGCCGATGATCACAGGAAGTGGCTGCGAGGCGGAAGCTGTGACAGCAGTGATCGACGGAAAACTGACAGACAGCCTGTTTTTTGATAACCGCGTGCTGGCCAATGACTGTGCTGCTATGGTAGATACTTACCTGAAGGGCGAGAAGCCGGAGATTTCCGATTATGAGCAGTATGATAACGGAACAAAGATCGTGGGAACAGTGACAAGTGATATCCAGCTGATCGATAAAGATAATTATCAGATGCTTGTGGACGATGGATACTATGATGAAGACGAGATCATGCCGGAAGCAACACCGACACCTACGCCGGAGCCGACAGTAACAGAAGAACCGTCTGAAGATGAGAAGGATATTACTCCGACACCAACTCCGACTGATTCCGGAGACAAAGATTCGGAAGCAACAGATACACCTACACCCACACCTTTTGAGAAAACGGAGAAAGGTTCCGAAGCATAAGTAAAAAACTCCCGATAAACTTATATCTGTATTACATGAGCAGATCATCAGTTATCGGGAGTTTTAGCATTTGCATATATTGAGAAGAAGATTACTCGTTATCGGTTACAGTTGAATTTATTACATATCGGATTCAGTTGGATTTATTCACGAAATGTAAGCTTGCCATCAGCAATAGAATCAATAATGGCAAGGGATTCCAGATGGATACCCATATCACGGATAGTCTGTCCGCCGGACTGGAAGCCTTTTTCGATAACGATTCCAGCTCCTTCAAGAGTTGCGCCGGATTTCTTAACGATGTCGATCAGACCGAGAAGTGCACAGCCATTGGCAAGAAAATCGTCGATCAGGAGTACGTGATCTTCCGGTCCGAGAAATTTTCTGGAAAGGATCACATCGTAGACCTTCTTGTGTGTAAAGGATTCTACCTTGGTGGTGTACATCTCACCGTCAAGGTTCACACTCTGTGCTTTCTTTGCAAATACAACCGGTACATGGAAATACTGTGCCGCAATACAGGCAATACCGATACCGGAAGCTTCGATAGTAAGGATCTTGGTGATTGGACAGTGGTCAAAACGTTTCTTGAATTCTTTACCGATCTCATTGATCAGGTCAATATCCATCTGATGATTCAGAAAGCTGTCCACTTTTAAAATATTTCCTTCTTTTACTACGCCGTCTGTCAGAATTCTGTCCTTTAAAAGCTGCATGAAATTTATCTCCTTTGATTTATCACATTAATATATGTTTACTGCCCACGGACAGAGCAGTAATATTTTTAATATGTATCATACGACAATATTTGCGTGAGTGCAATTATTTTTGACAAAAAAACATAAAATTATTATAATAGATAAGATGACAAAGAAAGGAACAGGCACAGATGAAAGAGTACGAAGTAATCTGGGAAATTTTTAACAAATGTCCGAGAAATCAGATGCGTGATGTATTTGTGGAGGAAGTGGAAATCGCAGACCCCGAGGAATATGTGCAGCATAAATTTCAGGGAAAAGATGTATCCTACGAGAAGACAGTACTGGAAGATGGAACGGTCATTTTTGACATTCAGACATCCATGATCCGGCAGCGTTGTTCCTTCACGGAAATCTGAAGGAGGAAATAATATGGGAGAAACGCATGTGCACGTTCTTGAGGACGGAACCGTTTTAGAGCATACCCACGAAGAGCAGGGGCACAGCCACGGCGGGGCACACCCTCATCACCACAGCCACGCACAGACCAAGGCCGTACTCAACAGACTTTCCAGGGCCATCGGGCATATGGAATCCATCAAGCGTATGGTGGAGGAAGGACGTGACTGCAGCGAAGTGCTGATCCAGCTGTCAGCTGTGAAATCTGCAATCAATAATACAGGCAAGATCATCCTGCAGGATCATATTGAACATTGTATCGTAGATGCAGTGGAACATGGAGACCGGGATGCCATCAGGGAACTGGAGAAAGCAATCGACAGATTTATGAAGTAAGGTAAGGTGTTCATGAGTAAATCGTGAATGAAAAAAATGCAGCAGTATATAAAGCAAGGTACAGCTGCAAATACAAGGAAATGAGAGGAACCTATTATGGCAAAAGAGTGCAGTAATTCATCCTGCAACAAATCAAGCTGTGAAGGCTGTGGGCAGAAACAGCCGCAGAGCCTTATGGCAGAACAAAATGTTTTTTCCGATGTGAAGCACGTGATCGGAGTAGTCAGCGGAAAAGGTGGCGTTGGCAAATCATTCGTCACAGGATCTCTGGCCAATCTGATGGCATCTAAAGGTTACAAAGTTGGCATCATGGATGCAGATATCACAGGCCCGTCCATCCCTAAGATGTATGGCATCAGGGAGAATGCACAGGGCAGCGACAACGGCATTTATCCGATCCCGACAGCTAACGGAATCGAGGTTATGTCTGTAAACCTTCTTCTTCCGGATGAGGAGACACCGGTGATCTGGAGAGGTCCGGTAGTTGCAAACATGGTAAAACAGTTCTGGACAGACGTTATCTGGGGAGAACTTGATTATCTTTTTGTAGATATGCCGCCAGGAACAGGAGATGTTCCGCTGACTGTATTCCAGTCTCTGCCGATCGAGGGGGTTGTGATCGTGACTTCCCCACAGGATCTGGTACGAATGATCGTAAAGAAAGCATACAACATGGCTGATATGATGAAGATCCCGGTTCTGGGAATCATAGAGAACTACAGCTTTGTGAAATGTCCGGATTGCGGAAAAGAGCTCAAGGTTTTTGGAGAGAGCCATATCGACGAGATCGCTGCAGAGCTTAATGTTCCGGTACTTGGAAAAATGCCGATCGATGTGAAGCTTGCAGAGCTTGCAGACAGCGGCCTGTTCAGCAAGATCGAGAATGAGTATATCACTGCTGCAGCAGATGTAATGCCTAAAAATGAGGCATAAGAAATAATTAATAACAGAAAAAGACCATCGGAATCCGATTCAGTGAGGAGTGATTGTGAATATCTTCCTGTCAGGTTCCGGTGGCCTTTTTGGTTTTGATATGTTTACAGTACCAGCAGACATTTTAGCTTTCTGCCGGACAGAAGATATGAGGAGCTTCCATGATTTCAGAAGTATTTCAGGAAGCATTGGGCAGCCTGGGAGAGCTGGAGAGCTTCATGATGAGCGATCACTGCGCTTCGTGCAGGAAGCGGGTTTTTAAGATCAACAGGTTCCAGCCTCGGGCGGTTTTTAAGCATGTAATCCGGAATGCAGGCGATGCCAAGGCCGATCTCGGCAAGGTCGATCAGAAGGTCATTGCTGTTAAGCTCAACTTCCGGCAGAAGCTTCAGTCCCTGTGCAGCAAAAACCTGATGGAGGTATTCGCTTGTAGTACTCTTAGGTGCAAGCATCAGGATCGGATAATTCAGAAGCGCTTCCAGTGAAAGCGGCTTACGTCCCATGGAAAAATAATCCGGGTTTGCCACAAAGATATCGCGGAATTCCAGCACAGTCTGAAGCTTGGTGTGGGAAGAAAGCCTGGAGTTCGGATAGTTGGTAACGATCAGTTCGGCCTGGCCGTTTTCCAGAAGTTCGGCGCATCCGATGGAAGTGCTGTTGATGATCTTGATCCGTACATCCGGGTGATCCTTGTGGAACCTGCGAAGATACGGAATCAGGAAGTAGCGGCATAAGGTATCGTTGGCACCGATGCGAAGCTGACCTGTGAGATTGCCTTCTCCGGAAAGTGCAGCCTCGCCCTCATTGAGCATGGAAAGAGCCGGCTTTACATGCTGGAGAAGAAGTTCTCCTTCGGGGGTGAGGATCACTCTCTTGGTGCTTCTTACAAAAAGAGTATGGCCCAGTTTTTTCTCAAGATTTTTGACTGCCTGGCTGACAGCCGACTGGGAAATAAAGAGCTGCCTGGAAGCCTCGGAAAAGCTTAAGGTTGTAGCTACATAGTAAAATACTTTGTACAGTTCAAGATTGATATCCATATGTAAAAATCCTCCGCTTATAAATGATATAAGATATATTAATTTTACTAATGATATTTCCTATGATACTATATTTTCAGCAGAAAAGAAAGTCTGAAATGCTTTCTGCACGTTGACTATCCTTATTATCGGATATAGAGAAAGGAGCCTTCTATGAGCAACGTAAGACGTGTGTATGTAGAAAAGAAATCTGCCTTTGCAGTAAAAGCAAGGGAACTGAAACATGAGATCAAACATTATCTTGGAATCAGCACAGTGACAGCAGTCCGCGAGCTGATCCGTTATGACGTGGAGAACATCTCCGATGAAGTTTTTGAGAAAGCCTGCAAGACTGTATTTGCAGAGCCGCCAGTTGATGATCTGTATCTTGAAAAATTCGATGTGGCAGAAGGGACACGTGTATTTTCCGTAGAATTCCTTCCCGGACAGTTCGATCAGAGGGCTGATTCCGCTGTACAGTGCGTACAGTTCCTGGATGAGAATGCAGCACCGATCATCCGTTCCGCAACTACATATGTAATTGAAGGAAGTATTACAGACGAGGAATTTGAGGCGATCAAGCATCACTGTATCAATCCGGTAGATTCCCGTGAGACAGGACTTGAAAAGCCGGAGACTCTGGTCAGTGTATTCCCTGACCCGGATGATGTGAAGATTTTTGACGGATTCAAGGATATGGCTGAGGCTGATCTGAAAGAATTGTATTCTTCCCTGAACCTTGCCATGACATTCAAGGATTTCCAGCACATCCAGAATTATTTCAATAAAGAAGAGAAACGTGATCCGTCCATGACAGAAATCCGTGTTCTTGATACATATTGGTCTGACCATTGCCGTCATACCACCTTTTCAACAGAGCTTACAAGCGTGAAGTTTGATGAGGGCGACTACAAGGCTCCGATCGAGAAAACCTATGAAGAATATCTGGATACACATAAGAACATGTACAAGGGCCGTGATGACAAGTTTGTATGCCTGATGGATCTTGCCCTTATGGCTATGAAGAAACTGAAAGCAGAAGGCAAGCTTGCAGATCAGGAAGAGTCTGATGAGATCAATGCCTGCAGTATCGTGGTGCCGGTGGACGTGGATGGAAAAGAAGAGGAGTGGCTGATCAACTTCAAGAATGAGACACATAACCATCCGACAGAGATCGAGCCTTTCGGTGGTGCTGCAACCTGCCTTGGCGGTGCGATCCGTGACCCGCTTTCCGGACGTACCTATGTATATCAGGCTATGCGTGTAACTGGTGCAGCAGATCCTACTGTATCCGTAAAAGAAACTCTGAAGGGTAAGCTTCCGCAGAAGAAACTTGTCCGCAGCGCAGCCCACGGCTACAGCTCCTACGGAAACCAGATCGGTCTTGCAACCGGTGCTGTAAAAGAAATCTATCATCCGGACTACGTTGCAAAACGTATGGAGATCGGTGCAGTTATGGGTGCTGCTCCGAGACGTGCGGTTATCCGTGAAAACTCCGATCCGGGAGATATCATTATCCTTCTTGGCGGACGTACAGGCCGTGACGGTATCGGCGGTGCAACCGGTTCTTCCAAGGTACATACAGAGGCTTCCATCGAAGTCTGCGGCGCAGAGGTGCAGAAAGGTAATGCACCGACAGAACGTAAGATTCAGAGAATGTTCCGCAGAGAAGAAGTAAGCCATATCATCAAGAAATGTAACGACTTCGGTGCAGGCGGTGTTTCCGTTGCCATCGGCGAGCTGGCACCGGGACTTCAGATTGACCTTGACAAGGTTCCGAAGAAATACGCAGGTCTTGATGGAACTGAGATCGCGATCTCCGAGTCCCAGGAGCGTATGGCTGTTGTAGTTGACCCGAAAGATGTGGAGACTTTCCTGAAATTTGCAAATGAAGAGAATCTTGAGGCTGTTCCTGTTGCAGTTGTAACTGAGGAGCCACGCCTTGTCCTTAACTGGAGAGGAAAAGAAATCGTAAATATCTCCCGTGCATTCCTGGATACCAATGGTGCACATCAGGAGACTTCCGTTGAGGTTGAGATTCCGTCCAAAGAAGGAAACCTCTTTGAGAAACGTCCGGATGTGGCAGACGTTAAGAAAAAATGGATGGATACCCTGGCTGACCTGAATGTATGCTCACAGAAAGGTCTTGTTGAGATGTTCGACGGTTCCATCGGAGCGGGCAGTGTATTTATGCCTCACGGCGGTAAATATCAGCTGACAGAGACACAGTCCATGGTTGCAAAGGTTCCGGTACAGAACGGAAAAACAGAGACTGTCACTATGATGAGCTATGGCTTCGATCCATACCTTTCCTCCTGGAGCCCATATCATGGAGCAGCTTATGCAGTAACAGAGTCTGTTGCAAAGATTGTTGCAACAGGTGGTGATTATAAGAAGATCCGCTTCACATTCCAGGAATACTTCCGTCGTATGACAGAGGATCCGAAGAGATGGAGCCAGCCGTTCTCAGCACTGCTTGGTGCTTATGCGGCACAGATCGGCTTCGGTCTTCCTTCCATCGGCGGTAAAGACAGTATGTCAGGAACTTTCAATGATATCGATGTTCCTCCGACACTGGTATCTTTTGCAGTGGATGTTGCAAAAGTGAAAGATATTATCACACCGGAGCTTAAGAAAGCAGGAAGCAAGCTTGTATGGCTCCGCGCGCCGAAGGATGCGTATGACCTTCCGGATTATCCGGCTCTTATGGAACAGTATGACAAGCTGCATCAGGATATCCAGGCAGGTCGTGTGATCTCCGCATATGCACTTGACCGCCACGGAATCGCAGCAGCAGTGAGCAAGATGGCATTTGGTAACGGTATGGGTGTGAAGATCGAGCATAACCTTGATCCAAGAGATTTCTTTGCCCCGGCGTTCGGAGATATCATCTGTGAAGTTCCGGATGGAAAAGTCGGTGAGCTTGCTATTACCTATACTGTGATCGGTGAGGTTACGGATGATGCGAAGTTCTCCTACAGTGATACAGAGATCACGCTGAAAGAGGCTCTTTCAACATGGGAAGAAACTCTGGAGGGCGTATTTAAGACAGCAGCAGGAACTGAAGAGGTCAAGGCTGATGACGGTTCCCTTTACAAAGCAGACAGCATCTATGTATGCAAACATAAAGTTGCAAAACCTCGTGTATTTATCCCTGTATTCCCTGGAACAAACTGCGAGTACGACAGTACCCGTGCATTTGAGAGAGCAGGAGCAGAGGTTGATGTCAAGGTATTCAAGAACCTGACAGCAGAAGATATCCATGATTCCGTGGAGATTTTTGAGAAAGCCATTGATCAGGCACAGATGATCATGTTCCCTGGTGGATTCTCAGCAGGTGATGAACCGGACGGATCTGCGAAATTTTTTGCGACAGCATTCCAGAACGAGAAGATCAAAGAAGCTGTTATGAAGCTTCTTAATGAACGTGACGGCCTGGCACTTGGTATCTGCAACGGTTTCCAGGCGCTGATCAAACTGGGACTGGTACCGTACGGCGAGATCTGCGGACAGAAAGAGGATTCTCCGACACTGACATACAACACCATCGGACGTCACGTATCCAGGATGGTTTACACCAAGGTTGTCAGCAACAAGTCTCCATGGCTTCAGAAAGCACAGCTTGGCGGAATTTACTGCAACCCGGCTTCCCATGGTGAGGGACGTTTCGTTGCAAACGATGAGTGGCTGAAGAAACTGAAAGAAAACGGACAGATCGCAACTGAGTATGTACCTGTAGATGAGACCGGATATGAGGGTGAGTTTAACGTAAACGGCTCTTATATGAACATCGAGGGTATCACAAGCCCGGATGGACGTGTTCTTGGAAAGATGGCACACAGTGAGCGTCGTGACGCAGGTGTGGCTGTTAACATCTATGGAGAGCAGGATATCAGGATCTTTGAGTCCGGTGTGGAATATTTTAGATAATACCAGGATTGAGTGAACTGCATACAGTGGCAGGGGATTTCAGACCTCCCTGCCACTGTAAAAATACAAAAAAACATATATTTTTTAAAAAATTAAAAAAAGTGAAAAAAACTGTTGACACAAGTCATAAACCATTATATAATAGCAAAGCGAGTTGCGGAACGGAAGAGTTCGTAAGACAAGCGATTGTTATGGGATCTTAGCTCAGCTGGGAGAGCATCTGCCTTACAAGCAGAGGGTCATAG
>OLNI01001040.1_pt1 | contig 17984 bp, 16 predicted proteins | sample 1672921 | NCBI WGS metagenome assembly OLNI01 (sample SAMEA3136737, study PRJEB25190) | human gut metagenome | biome: human gut; feature: human-associated habitat; material: faeces | place: Austria | collected 2013 | reverse complement strand
GGCTGCGCTCCCCGCCGCGCCCGTGTCGGACTCGGGCGCCATGGCATCTGCAAAGGCGGTGTCGTCCACACGGCTCGTATCTTCGGGGTGGATGGTCATGCTCTGGAAGCGATTAGCCATATAGGCGTTATCGAAGTGCTCTGCATAAAACTCTTCCACGGGCGTGCTGGCAGAGGTGCCCGAGACGCGTTCGAACCAGCAGTCGAGCGCCTGAAGCGTCATGACGGCGTTGACGAGCATGAGCACCGCGCACACGGTGGTGAGTGAGTAGCGCAGCTTCCATGGAATCATGTTGATGAGCTTCAGAAGCCACGGCAAGCAGAGCTTGATCCATACGAAGCCAAGCGCGCCCCACATGCACATGAACGGGGTGCTGGTGCGCCCCTGAAATACGATGGCGATGGGGTCGGGGATGCCGAAGAGCGTCATTCCGGTGTAGTCCCAGGCAACGGCACCGAAGGCCGTCTGCATGAACCAGCTTACGAACGCCTCGAACACGCCGCCGATGATAGCGGACACGATGAAGATGATGATGGGTTTGCCTTGTAGAAGCGGTTGAGTGCAATGGTGAGCAACACGGCCCCGCAGCCATATATGGGTGAGAAGGGCCCGAAGAGGAGCCCGGCGCGGTCTTGATATACACCGGGATCAACCACAACCATGTGATAGATGACCTCGATGATGAGTCCGAGGACGCAGCACACCATGAAGACCCAGAACAAATTGAAGAAGTTGAGCTGAATGTAGCCCTTGCCTTCGAGGTCGCGCCCGAGCATGCCCTCTTCGGCCGCTTCTTGATCTGTGAGGTCGCGCAGACGGCGCTGGAGCATGCGCTCTTCTCGAAGTGACGGGTCAATCGTGATGGAGAGCGCGAGCAGGATGAAGAACTGGATGATGCCCGAGATGAGATTGGTTCCAATGCCGGACAGCATCACGTTGAAGAGCAGCTGCACGAAGGTGGTTGCAAGCAGCAGATACGACCAGCGCCCGGCGTGACGGCGGCGATTCTTGAGGAGGGAACGGCCGAACACGATGAGGCCCACCGAGTTGATAACCGTGACCACGATGCTCAGTGCAACGATGATGACGGGAAGCGTTGGGTCCGTGCCAATTGAAATTGCCTCGGGGTCGGCGCCGAGGGCCCAAGCGATCATGCCGAGGAAGATCGCGACTACGGGCAGGGTGACGATGCCGTCGATCATGCAGAGCAGTCCGTAGACCTTGATAATGAACGGGACTTTTTTCTGCTGATCGGGTGTGGGGGTGTTGGGGTTGAGGTCGTTGCCAGGAAGGCCGTAGTCGGGCAGCTCGGATGCGCGCCCGGTCGCCTGCGATAAATTCATGGTTCTCCTCATGTGAAGTGGGGTGTAGAAAAGAGGAAATCGAAATGGCCCTAATGGGGTAATGATACCGTGAACCGGCTTGGCATGCACGGATACCTGCGATGTTTCGCTGTATCGTGAGTAAACCGACGGTTGAAGGTGTTCCGTGTAGCGTGCCCAAACAAAGAAGGGCCCCATTGCTGGGACCCCTTTCATTCATGGAGCGGGCAACGGGACTCGAACCCGCGAGTGTCAGCTTGGGAAGCTGATGCCTTACCACTTGGCGATGCCCGCGTATGTCTGCCGCGAACGGCGTACGGAGTAGTATAACCCGCGCCAATTGCACGGGCAAGGATGCGGTTCCGAGTTGCCTTAATCAGCATGAAATCCGCTCGTATTCGCTTTGGCAGATTGAAAAAACCGTGCTCGCGACCTCAACTCTCATTCTGGCGTGACGCCAACAGGCCGAGGCTAATAGTTTTGCCGGGTGCAGGCGGCGCGTGGTTCCCTTGTCTCTTTTCGGGGAGTGGTGTCCCTCGCCTGGGGCTAAGAGAAATACTCAAAGATTGTATGAGCGAACAGGTTGAGTGCCTCCGTTCCGGGCGATGCTGATTGGTGCCAGCTACATCGCGCATGTTGACATTCCCGAGGAAGTGCAAACGGCATTCACCCTACTCAAAGAGCGGTTTCCCCATCTCATCCGCGAGGCAAATCCTGCGTTTGCGTCGTAGCACGATTATTATCAACTGATGCTAACTGACGCTGCCTTGCACACATGTGGAGTGGGGACGCCTGCGGGATAGCGGGACATGTTGCACGGGATTTGTGGTCCGGAACTCGCTTTCCCGCGCCCGCATAAGAGCTCGCCTAACAAAACTTTCGGTTTTACACGGTTATATCGCAGCATGCCGAGTAGACCGAACTACGGTGCGCTTGTTAACTGCGGTTTTGTTGCGCGGATAATTCTGGCTACTCGGTGCATCGCGATATAACCGTGTATAACCGTAAGTTTTTGATTTCCGAGGCTCGTGAGCTCCCCGTCCCGCGCAAAATCGTGCCCGTCATTTGAACTGGGGCGCCCTTCGCGCCGTCCCACCGCGCGAACCCGTACAATAGGTGTATCTGGCTGCAGCGCATCGCTGCGGCATAACCTGCCAGCAGCCCAATCGAAGGAGCTCGCATGATTGATCGCTATACCCGCCCGGAGATGGGCCACATCTTCTCGCTCGAGAACAAGTACGCCATCTGGCAGGAGATCGAGGTGCTCGCCTGCGAGGCTCACGCCGAGATGGGCAAGATCGGCATCACCAAGGATGAGGCCGCCTACATCCGCGAGCACGCTTCCTTCAACAAGGAGGAGGTCGACGCCATCGAGGCCGTCACCAACCACGATGTCATCGCCTTCCTCACCAACATGGGAGAGTACATCGACAGGGACATCCCCGAGGGCGAGCCGAAGCCCAGCCGTTGGGTGCACTACGGTATGACCAGCTCCGACCTGGGCGACACCGCGCTCTGCTACCAGCTCGTTCAGGCGACCGATATCCTCATCGATGATTGCCGCAAGCTCGGCGAGATTTGTAAGCGCCGCGCCTTCGAGGAGCGCAACACCCTCTGCGTTGGTCGCACCCATGGCATCCACGCCGAACCCATGACCTTCGGCATGAAGTTCGGTAGCTGGGCGTGGGAGCTTCGCCGCGACCTCGATCGCCTCATCGACGCCCGCGCCAACGTGGCCTTCGGCGCCATCTCCGGCGCGGTGGGCACCTACAGCTCCATCGACCCCTTCGTGGAGGAGTACGTCTGCGAGCACCTGGGCCTTGTACACGACCCGCTGTCCACGCAGGTCATCAGCCGCGACCACCACGCCTACCTGGCGGGCGTCCTCGCCACCACCGCCGCTACCTGCGAGCGCATCGCCACGGAGATCCGCAACCTCCAGAAGACCGACACCCTCGAGGCCGAGGAGCCGTTCAAGAAGGGGCAGAAGGGCAGCTCCGCCATGCCGCACAAGCGCAACCCCATCACGCTTGAGAAGGTCTGCGGCCTCTCGCGCGTGGTGAAGGCCAACGCGCAGGTCGCGTTCGACAACGTGGCGCTCTGGCACGAGCGCGACATCAGCCACAGCTCCGCCGAGCGCGTGGCGCAGGCCGACAGCTTCATCGCGCTGGACCACATGTTCCAGTGCCTCATCCGCATCGTGGACGGCCTCATCCTGTACCCGGAGCAGATGAAGGCCAACCTCTACAAGACCCGCGGCCTCATCTTCTCCTCGAAGGTGCTGCTCGCGCTCGTGGACACCGGTATCACGCGCGAGGAGGCGTACGCCATCGTGCAGGAGAACGCCATGGCTACGTGGCGCGAGGTGCAGCAGTGCCAGGCCGGCACCACCTTCCGCGAGAAGCTCGAGGCCGATCCTCGCTGCACGGTGCCGTCCGAGAAGCTCGACGAGATCTTCGATCCGTGGGACTTCCTCACGCGCATCGACCGCGTCTTCGACCGGCTCGAGGAGCTTGACTTCAGCGCGTAGTGCCAAATGCCCCCATTCCGGGGGCTTGCGCGCTTTCGTGGAGTGCTTTGTGCAATTCTTTGTGCAATTTCGACCCGGTTTTTATGGATGAGCCTGGGTAGGCGTGCGCTATGCCAAGACGTTTGCGCAGGTAGCGCGGGTACGGACCTTTCAGATGCCTGCATCTCTCATAAAATACCGGGTCGAAATTGATGATATGGTGCAACGGCATCCCCAAGATTCATCCAATGCATCGCGGGGATAATCGATGCGGGGAATTCTATGTTGCCGCGAGTACGGCTGCTATGAGATGGAAAGAGGGTCGCATGGTCGCGATTGACTTCACGCCGCGGGGCGTGTGCTCCAAGAACATTCACGTAGAGCTCGACGATGCAGGCGAGACGATCGAGCAGGTCGAGTTCACCGGAGGTTGCAACGGAAACCTCAAGGCAATCTCGAAGCTCGTTGCGGGCCAGCCGGTCGAGCACGTGACGCAGATCCTTCGCGGCAACACGTGCGGTCCGCGTAAGACCTCGTGTGCCGACCAGCTCTGCTGCGCCCTCGATGCCGCCCAAGCCGAGACTCGTGCGTAATCGCAGCAAAACAGGACGACGAGCTGGAGAGTTGCATGTTCCGTACGTTGGACAACTTGTTTGATCGGGCGCGGGGCGCACGCGGTCGCAGTGGCGCGGGGGAAGGCCGCCCGCAGGGAGGGGTTACTCGCCGACGCTTCGTGCAGGGAACCGTTGCTGCTGCGGGAGCGGGCATGGCGGCTATCGCGCTTTCCTCTTGTTCGTCGGGCGGAGATTCCCAGCAAGAAGACGGGGAACCGCAGGTCGTAACCGATAGCTCGCAGATTGTCGCGGTGCTGGACGGCGACTACGAAAACGTAAGCAACAGCTTGAGCGCATCGTCGACGTGGTCTCTCCCCTTGGGAACCATGCTTTTCCACAACGGCGGCAATACCTGGGCCGCGGCGATGCTCACGCCGGAGTCGGCGACGAGCGTCAATACGGTTGGCGTGCTCAGCCTGTCGAGCGGCAACCTCACCACGCTATTAGATGTCGCAAGCTTGGGAGCGTCTTACAACTTCTTCGACGTTCGCTGCTCGGACCAGGTGTACGCGTGGATCGAGATAAACTACACCGATGGCTCGTGGGTTCTGCTTGGCCAGGGCCTCTCCAACGGCGCGCTCTACGGCAGCCCTGTTCAGCTGGACTCAGGCGATAGCGATTGGGAACCGCCGCGTTTTACCGTGTGGAATTCGAGCGTCATCTGGCAGAAGATGCCGCTTGCAAGCGGTAATCGAACAACGGAGTACTCGCATTGCTATATCTGGACCGTGGGGTCGAGCGAGGGTCAGGAGATCTATGAATCGCACGGCCGTTTCGCCACGACCCCCCGCGTCTCGGGGTCGGTGCTTACCATTGCGCCGCGCGTGCGCGAGGGAAGCGGCGTGTACTATGGCATGACCGCGGTAGACATCACGTCGAGTTCGTATGACCAGATCGATCAGCTCGTTTTGCCCCGGACGGTATCGCCGTTCGATGCGACCTACATGAACGACCAGTTCGTCTTTTCGATCGAGGCGAGCTACTCGGGGGTGGGGAGCTTGGGAAATATGGGGACGTTCATAGGAAAAGAGGGCGGTCCCTATCTCTACCTGCGCCGCGAACCTTTGGCTCAGGTCGCGGGCAACGGGTCTCGATATCTGGTGAAATCCCAGGCATCGCATTTCGTGATCGATACCGAGGCGCAGAGCTATGCGGTTTTGACCTCGCCTGATCGTTCGATTGATTACGGCGATTTCCCAGCGACAGAGGGAGCGAGCTCCCAGTTCCTAACCTTCGCCACGGTGCGCGACGACACCGGTGTGCCGGCGAGCGTTACCGCCCGCGTGTTTTCAATCTAGTCGAATGTGACGATCCGTTTTGGCGCGTTGCGTCGAGGCGGGCTCAGTAGCGAGGTTGCGCTCTGCATCGGGGTGAGCTCTGCATCTTCCTCCCGTGTTCTCGGGCAACAATCGGACACCCGTGATGTTCTCGGGCGGGATTCGGACGTTCACCTCGTTCTCGGACGACATCTGGACGCTCGATTGATTGTCGGGCGACAATTGGACGCATTCAGCGCCTTGAGCGTACCAAACACGCCCGAGAACGCGGTGGATGTCCGGATGTTGCCCGAAAACGCTGCAGTGTCCGCATCCCGCCCGATAACGAAGCGTCACTTTGCGCGCAGGCGAGCGTTCGCGGCTGCAAGCACGGGTTCAATCTCCGCGGCGCTCAAGCCATGCGGGGGCTCGGGTGCGGCATCGAGCGGCAGCAGCTGCTTTTCCATCCAGGTGACGGAAAGCCATTGCCCCAGCTTGAACCCACAGGCGGTATGCTCGCCGCACACGCGATAACCGTGCCGCTCATGAAAAGCGATCGATCCGGTATTTGAAGACGTGATGCACGCTTCGCTCATGCGAACGCCCTGAAGACGCATGAGCTCTTCGAGGGCATCGAGCAGCGCCGAGCCGAGCCCGTGCCCCTGATGCTCGGGGGCTAGATAGATTGAAATCTCGGACGCCCAATCGTATGCAGGGCGCGAGCGGAATGATCCGTTATAAGCGTAGCCAGCAATAGCGCCGCTATCTGAGTCCTCTGCCACGAGATAGGCAGCTCGATCGAGCGTCGCCTGGATGCGTTGGCCGAACTCCTCGACCGTGGGTGCCTCGAGCTCGAAGCTCACGCACGTATCGGTCACATACGGTGCGTAGATGGCAAGGAGCGAAGCGGCATCAGCGGGCGTGGCGGTGCGAATTTGGTAAGACATGTGCCCTCCGGATAGAAAACGGCTGGTCGGGTAATAATCAATCAATGGAGCTCCGCCGGCCGGTGCGAATCGCCCGGCGAACGTTCCCGTTGCCCCAGTGTATCGCTGCGTGCGATACAATGTGATGGTTCTTTACAGATTGAGAAGGGAGCCTCGATATGGCTTCGGATGCAAGAAGGATCCTGCTCGTTGAGGATGAGAAGGCTATTCGCGATGCCGTCGCGGCTTACCTAGAGCGCGAGGGCTACTGGGTCGTCGGCGTTGGCGACGGGCAGTCTGCGGTCGAGGAGTTCGAGAAGCACCAGTTCGACCTCATCGTGCTCGACCTCATGCTTCCCAAACTCTCGGGCGAGCGCGTTTGCCGCGCCATCCGCGACACGTCGGATGTGCCGATCATCATGCTTACCGCGAAGGGCGAGGTCGAGGACCGCATCATCGGTCTCGAGCTCGGTGCCGACGACTACCTCATCAAGCCGTTCAGCCCCCGCGAGCTCGTCGCCCGCGTCCGCGCGCTGTTCCGCCGCACGCATCTAACAGATGAACCGCAGGTTGAGGTGCTCGATTTCGGCGATCTCGTCATCGATATCTCCGGTCACAAGATTCTCGTCGAGGGCAAGGAGGTTGACCTCACCGCCTCTGAGTTCAAGCTGCTTACCACCCTCGCGCGCCATCCTGGCCGCGTGTACAACCGCATGGAGCTCGTGGAGAAGGTGCTCGGCTACGATTTCGAGGGCTATGAGCGCACCATCGATTCCCATGTGAAGAACCTTCGCGCCAAGCTGGGAGACGACCCCAAGCACCCCAAGTGGCTCTACACCGTGCATGGTGTGGGATACCGCTTCGAGGCGCCGCAGCAGCCCGCCGATAACAAGGCCGAAGCCAAGTAGCTTTCGCGGCTGTTTAGTGCCATGTTCCCCGCTCGCGTCGAAATCGGACAAAAGCATAAGCAGCAAGACGAGGCGAGTTCCCGCGCGAGCTGGAACACGCCTCGTTCCGATACGCGCTCGGGCATGAGCTATGCCACGCGCATGGCTTCTTCGTTCGCGCTCGCCTCCGTCATGACCGTGCTGGTGCTCGTTGGCGTGGTCGCTGTGGTGTGGAGCGGCGTGTTCTCGGATTACACGCGCGCGAACATGACGGATATCGCGCAGAGCACGGCGCAGCGCCTCGCCCAAGAGTACGAGCTGAATGGGGCGTGGAGCACGTCGTACCTGGCGTCGGTTGCCGATTCAACGCTCTCGAGCGACGATATCGGGTTGCAGGTGGTCGATGCCGAGGGGACGATCCTCTACGACGATTCCTGGCCGGCTGCGGCGATGGTTGGCTCAACTCAGGGTAGCAGCGAGCCAAGTTCCCATAGCCTTATCTCGAGCGCCCCGACCGACGCGGCCGCTTCGGTTACCCGCGACATCACGCTTACCGATGGCACGGTGGTTGGGCAGGTGCGCCTGTGGGTGTTCGGTTCGGACGCGCTGCTCAGCAAGGCGGACACAGCGTTTCGCGACCGCACCTTCAATGCGATGTTCCTCGCCTCGATCATCGCGGTGGCCATCTCGGTGATCATCGGTATCCTCGTGTCGCGCATGCTCACCAACCCGCTCCGTCGTATTACCGGCACGGCGAAGCAGATCCGTGACGGCGATCTTTCGGCACGTACCGGCCTCAAGGGCGATGACGAGATCGACCGCCTTGGCGAAACCTTCGACGAGATGGCGACCTCGCTCGAGAAGGACCTCAAGCATGAGCGCCGCATCACCTCGGATGTTGCGCACGAGCTGCGCACGCCGCTTATGGCGATGCTAGCTACGGTCGAGGCCATGCAAGACGGAGTGCTTCCCACCGACGACGAGCACCTGGAGACGGTCGCATCCGAGACCCGCCGCCTCTCTCGTCTCGTTCAGCAGATGCTCGACCTTTCGCGTATGGAGAACCGCACTGCGCCGCTCAAGCTTGAGCGAATCGATACCGTGAGCTTCGTGAGGCGCATCGTCGACAGCCAGCAACAGCTCTTCAGCGACCACGACCTGCGCCTGCGCTTCTCGGACGATACGCAAGGGCGCCCCTCGGATATCGAGGCCGATCCCGACATGGTCACGCAGGCGGTGGTCAACCTCATGAGCAACGCCATGCGCTATACCCCCGAGGGTGGCTGGGTCGTGGTGTCGGTGCGAACCTCTCGCCGCAACGTGCAGATCATCGTGTCCGATACGGGCATTGGCATCGCCAAGGAAGACCTTTCGCGCATCTTCGGGCGCTTTTGGCGGGCGGATGCGAGCCGCGCGCGCGAGGCGGGCGGCTTGGGCGTTGGCCTTTCGGTCACCAAGCAGATCGTCGAGCGCCACCACGGCTACATCTCGGTCGAATCTGAACTTGGAAAAGGTACGACGTTTACGATTCATCTGCCCCGTGAGCACACGGCAGAACCTTCATCCTCTACAATAGAACACTAGGCTGCGCCATGCCCATGTGCTGGGGCATCGTGGCGCAGGCAATGCAACGCAATCGTCTTTGAGGAGATGACTCACGTGGCCAACATGGAGCGCCGTCCGGATTCCCGCGGCAAGGTTCGCGACATCTATCAGGCTGGAGACAACCTGCTTATGGTCGCAACCGACCGCATCTCGGCTTTCGACTACATCCTGCCGGACGAGATTCCCTTCAAGGGCGAGGTGCTCAACCGCATCTCGGCCTTCTGGTTTGAGAAATTCGCCGATATCGTTCCAAACCATCTGGTGTCGATCGACCCCGCGGATTTCCCGGAGGAGTTTGCCGAGTATCGTGACTATCTGGCTGGCCGAGCCATGCTGGTGCGCCGCGCGGAGACCATCCCCGTCGAGTGCATCGTGCGCGGTTACCTCACCGGCTCAGGCAAGAAGACCTACGACGAGGACGGCACCGTGTGCGGCATCAAGCTGCCCGCCGGCCTCACCGAGGCATCCAAGCTCCCTGAGCCCATCTTCACCCCGTCCACCAAGGCTGCCATCGGCGACCATGACGAGAACATCTCGTTCGACCGCACGGTAGAGATCGTGGGCGCCGAGATTGCCGAGCAGATTCGCGATCTGTCGCTGAAGATCTACACCGCCGCCTCCGAGTATGCTGCCACGCGCGGCATCATCATCGCCGATACGAAGTTCGAGTTCGGTGTCATCGACGGCAAGGTTACGCTCATCGACGAGTGCCTCACGCCCGATTCGAGCCGTTTCTGGCCGGCAGACTCCTATGAGGAGGGCAAGGTTCAGCCGAGCTACGACAAGCAGTACGTGCGCGATTGGCTGCGCGCCCATTGGGATATGACGGGCGAGGTGCCCCATCTGCCCGCCGAGGTGATCGACGGCACGTCTGCGCGCTATCGCGAGGCGTATCAGATCATCACGGGTACCGCATTCGAAAGCATGAAGGGAAACGCATAAGTGAGTATCAGGAGCGCTAACAACAAGCGTGTGCAGAACCGCGAGTACGCGGGCGCATCCCGTAAGTCGGCGGCCTCGGCGAAGCCCGCGCGCGCTGCGGCGAGCTCGGTGCGCGTCGTACCCGCGAGCGCGAAGGCTCGTCGCCGCGAGGCCGAGCAGGGAGAGTCGCTCGAGGGCCTTTCCAAAGAGGAGAAAAAGGCGCGCAAGCAAGAGCTGCGCATCAAGGAAGACCGTATGTACTCCGCGGCCAACATCCTCATGAAGAACGATGCGGAGTACCGCTCCAAGCGCCGCATCTTCTGGGTGCTCATGGCTATCGGCGTGGTTGCCATCTTCCTGGTGTGGTTCCTGCTCATGGGTGTGCTTAGCTCGCTTCCCGAGAACGTGACCGGAGTGCTGCAGATCGTAGGCCTCGTTCTTGCCTACGGCTTTGTGATCGGTGCCTTCATCTTCGACATGGTGAAGATTCGCCCCATCCGCAACTTCTATAAGGCGCAGGTGGCGGGCATGACCGACCGCAGGGTGCTCGAGATTCTTGAGGATGCCGACACCAAGGATAAGAAGGACTCCAAGAAGGCTGAGGACGACAAGCCGGCCGAGGAGCCCGTTCAGAAGAAGCGCGGGCCTAAGAAGAACCATCGTTCCCGCCGCTAATTCGATACTGTTTATCTCATAGCAGCCAGGCCGAGCGTTTCCCTGCAAGTGGTGCGTTTTGGTCTGGCTGTTGCTTTGCCCAGAGAAACGGAGTAACGATCATGATCAAAGCAGCGCTCACGGTTGAGGATGCCAAGGCCGGCATGCGTTCCTTGGCGCCGCAGATCGAGCGGTACGCAAGCCTTATCGTTCGCAAGGGCGTTCATGTTAAGCCGGGGCAGGAACTGGTGATCATGTCTCCGGTCGAGACGGCTGAGTTCGCGCGCACGCTGGTGAGGTGCGCTTACGAGGCTGGTGCCGGGCACGTTACGGTGGTGTGGAGCGACGACGCGGTGACGCGGCTCACCTATGAGAACAACGAGCTTTCGTATTTCGAGCAGATGCCGGAGTGGCAGCGGACCCAGTACGAGACGCTCGCTGAGGCCGGTGCATGCTTCGTGTTCGTAGAGGGCTCCGATCCCGAGGCGCTTAAAGGCATCGATCCGGCGAAGCCGACTGCTGCGAGCCGTACGCGCAACACGCAGTGCCAGCGCTTCCGCCGGGGGCTGGACTTCAATATTAATCCGTGGTGCATCGCGGGCGCTCCGGTTGCGTCGTGGGCGCGTCACGTGTTTCCCGATGTGCCGGAAGAGGTGGCCATCTATAAGCTGTGGTGCGCCATTCTCTCGGTTTCGCGCGCGGATGGGGAAGACCCAGAGAGCGCGTGGGAGCTGCACGACGCGACGTTCGAGAAGAACCTGCGGTTTTTGAACGAACACCATTTCTCGGCGCTGCGCTATGAGTCTGCGAACGGCACGAATCTTACCGTTGGGCTTACCGACCGCCATATCTGGGCGGGCGGGCGCAGCGAGACACCGGACGGGCACCCGTTCTTCCCCAACATCCCCACCGAGGAGGTCTTCACCTCTCCGCATCGCGAGCATGCCGACGGCATTGTGTACTCTGCGCTTCCGCTTATCCATGCAGGCAACAAGGTGGATGACTTCTGGCTGCGTTTTGAGGGTGGCCGCGTGGTCGATTACGGTGCGCGGATTGGTGCCGACGTGCTGCAGAGCATCCTCGACACCGACGAGGGCGCCCGCCGCCTGGGCGAGGTTGCGCTCATTTCGAAGAACACGCCCATACGCGAGAGCGAGACGCTGTTCTACGACACGCTCTACGACGAAAACGCGAGCTGCCACTTGGCGCTGGGCGTGGGATTCCCTGAGTGCTACGCCGGTGGTTACGAGATGACGCCCGATGAGTTGCGCGCGTGCGGGGTGAACACCTCGACCACTCACGTGGACTTCATGATCGGTGCGGACGATCTGACCATCACCGGGATGCAGGCAGACGGCACCGAGGTCCCCGTCTTCGTCAACGGTCAGTGGTCCTGGGAGTAGAGAGATACGTGGTGGCGTGGTCAACGTATCCGTTCTGCGGATGAAGCGACACCGCCCCTACCTATCCGTTTTCAAGCCAACCATGCATGGAAAACGCCCGACACCGCGATGGTGCCGGGCGTTCGTGTTCATGGTGGGCCGTTAGGGGTTCGAACCCTAGACCTTGGGATTAAAAGTCCCCTGCTCTGCCAGCTGAGCTAACGGCCCGCGCCGGTATTGTAGCACGTGGCCGGCATCTATGCGCAGCGTATCTTACGCTGCTGCCCCGCGCAGCTTCTTGAGGTCCTCATACAAATCGATCATTTCCTCGCAGAGCGTATGCATGGTCTCGGCGCTCATGAGTTGATCTTCTGCATGAAGGATGAGCGGCATGTATTTCATGTCGTCGGCGGTCAGTTCGTTGGTGAAGATCTTGAGGTGCGAATCGTGGCCATCGACGAAGATCTTCTCGCCCTCTTCGAGCATCTTCCGCGCCTCATCGATATGCCCCTCGCGCGCCTCATGCACCGCTTCCACGTACATGGATCGTGCGGTCCCCACATGCGCGATAATCTCGAACGGAAGGACTTCCAGGTTCTCTGCAGCCATCTTAGTCACCCAGCTTCTCTTTGACGAACTTGATGATTCCGGCACCATCCATCATGCCGTAGGAGCGCATGTCGATGACCTCGACCGGCTTGCCCGGCAGCTGCGCCTGGACCTTCTTCTGGTTGAAGCGAATCTGCGGGCCAAGCAGGACGATATCCGCATCGGGACCGTAGGTTCCCACCTCGGAGACTGAGTAGGCTGCGATCTCGCACTCATAGCCCTGGGCATCCGCCGCCTCCTGCATTTTCTGCACCATAACGCTCGTGGACATGCCTGCCGCGCAGAACAATACGATCTTCCTCATCTTGAACTCCTTTCCGCCCCGCAGGGCGTGTATCTGCCGCGTTGCTGCATCGCGGTGCCAACACGGTTGCCCGTGCTACTCCTCATCGAACAGGCATGCACCGTTGGTGGCGATGACCTGTTTATAGAAATCGAAGCTCTTCTTCTTGCGACGCTCGAGCGTGCCATGCCCCTCGTCGTCGCGATCGACGTAGATGAAACCGTAGCGCTTCGCCATCTGCGCCGTGCCCGCGCTCACGATGTCCAGCGGTCCCCAGTACGTATAGCCCATCACATCGCATCCGTCTTGAATCGCCTCGTAGACGGCACGTAGGTGGTCTCGCACGAACTTGATGCGATAGTCGTCGTCAATCGAGCCGTCCTCGTTGATGACGTCGTAGGTACCCATGCCGTTCTCGGCGATGAGTAGCGGCTTATGGAAGAGGTCGGTGATCTCGTTGCACACATAGCGCAGTCCGAGTGGGTCGACCTGCCAGCCAAAGTCCGTCCGCTCCAGATAGGGGTTTGGATCGGAGATGAAGCCGCCGGTGTCACTGCCCGTCTGCTTGCCATGCTCGTAGGTGTTGGAGCGATAGTAACTGAACGAGATGAAGTCGACGGTGTTGGCGGCCAACGCCTCGAAGTCCTCGGGTTCGGTTTCGAGTTCGACGTTGTTCTCGCGCCAGATGCGCTTGATATACGCAGGGTAGCGGCCGTTCACCTGCACATCCATGAAGAAGTACTTACGACGGCGACCTACGTACGCGCCGAAAACGTCTTCGGGATTGCAGGTTGCCGGATACAGCGTGCTGGAGTTGACCATGCAACCGAACTTGCAGGTCGGGTCGATCTCACGCAGCATGGCGATGGAGCGCGCGCTCGCGACGAACATATAGTGGGCCGCCTGGTACATCGCCGCCGCCTCGTTCTCGCCCTCCGCGATGCGGAATCCACCGGCAACGAAGTAGTAGTCCAGCAGATTGTTCATCTCATTGAACGAAAGCCAGTACTTCACCTTATCGTGGTAGCGCGTGAAGACGGCGCGACAGTAGTTCAGGTAGAAATCGATCATCTTGCGGTTGCGCCAGCCGTTGTACGCATCGACTAGGTGCAGCGGGGTCTCGTAGTGCGAGAGCGTCACGATGGGCTGGATTCCCAGCGAGAGCATCTTATCGAAGAGGCGGTCGTAGAACGCCAGCCCCTCTTCGCTCGGCTCCGCTTCGTCGCCGTTGGGGAAGATGCGGCTCCAAGCGATCGAAAGACGGAAGCAGTTCATGCCCATCTCGGCCATGAGGTCCATGTCATCGAGGTAGTGGTGATAGCAGTCAACGGCGACTTGATGCGGGTAGTATTCGCCGGGAACCTGCTTATCGATGTACGGTCCGCGCACACCGTGCGGCGCCATATCGGATACGCAGAGCCCGCGGCCTTCGGCGCCTTCGCATTGGTTGGCCGCCACGGCGCCGCCCCACATGAAGCCTTGGGGGAAGGTCTTGCTATCGGTCATGATGATCTCCAATCGAGGGAATGCTCAGGGCAACGGTTGATTTGTGTCCCGAGGCCAGGGGCGGGGCGCCGCGCCCCGGCCGTCGTGTGAGATTCGCGGGCAGGCCTGCTACGCCTGCGGCTCTGCCTCGTCGGCGGTTTCCGCCTCGAAGGCCTCCTTGTCCTGGGCGCGGAAGAAGGGATAGTAGCCCAGGAAGGAAACGATGATGATTGCTACCTGCAGGACCAGTCCCTGCCATCCGGCCAGGATGAAGCCGCTGATCAGGGGCGGCGTGGTCCACGGGACCTCGATGGCTGCGAAGGGCTGGACGAACCCGATGAAGCAAGCGAAGTAGGTCATGAGCGCCGCCGCGATTGGGACGAGGAAGACCGGCATGATCATGCGGAAGTTGAGGACGATCGGGAAGCCGAAGAGCACGGGCTCGTTCACATTGAAGAGGCTCGGCACGAGCGCCAGGCGACCCAGGCTCTTGTACTGCTTGGAGCGGGCGAGGAACGCCATGGCCAAGACGAGGCCGATGGTGCAGCAGGCACCAGACATGGTGATGAAGTTCGAGCGCGTCTGGTACGTGACCATGAAGGCGCCGTTCGCCGCCGTGAGCGCCATGCCGGCATCGAGGAGCGCCTGGTTGGCAAGGCCGTTGGCGCGAAGAATGGGGTTCGCGATGGAGTTGATCACCGAGCTGTGGATGCCGAACATCCAGAACAGCGAGATGAGCAGGGTGAGCACGAGCAGGCCGGGGAGCGAGCCGAGACCGATCTGGAGCGGGGCCTGCAGCAGGCTTTCAAGGAACTCGGCAAGCGTGGTGGCCAGACCGAAGCGCATAGCGAGGCAGACCACGAATGCGGCGAAGATGGACAAGAAGCCGGGGATAAGGGCGCTGAAGGTATCGGCGACGCCGGTGGGTACGCTCGCAGGCATCTTGATGCGCCATCCGCGCGCCAGTACCGAGGTGTAGATCCAACCGGTCACCAGGCCGACGACGATCGCCGTGGCCATGCCGCTGCCGCCGGACCAGGTCTTTGAGATCACGCCGGTCACCTCGGCACCGTCTGCACCGGTTACGACCGACGGAATCAGTACGAGGAAGTTCACGAGTGCGATGAGACCGCAGGAGAACGGCTCGATGCCCTTGAGCTTGGCGTACTGGTAACCGATGCTTCCTGCCGAAGCCATGGCGATGATATCGAAGGTGTTGCTTGAAACCTGGGTAAAGGGATATTGCCAATCCGGGCCCAAGATGCTCGTCATGATGTCGTTCCAGTTGCTGATCGGGAATGACGAGATCAGTAGGAAGATCGATCCGAGCATGGTGAGTGGGAGCGTGGCGATGACGCCGTTCTTGAGGGCGTTGATTGCGGTGGTCGCTGCAAAGCGCCCGATAAGCTCTTCTAGCGTGGAGCGAATCTTTTCAAAGGTCCCCATGTAATATCCTCCAACCGTTCGTTTGACCAGGCGCGCTTCTGGTTTGCTGACAGCACAGGTATAACAAACGGCACGAGGCCTTGTCTCGCCTTTTCGGCAGCGGGGAAGCGGTTCCAGAACGCGGAACCGTTTCCGTTTGATGCATGGTATTTGCAGGTAGATGGCGTATAGAAGAGGTTATGGCCAGCCGGTCCTTCCGCTGTGCGCGGGCCCCGGCGCTACGCCTCCGCGTTTCCGCCGTTCGCGGCAGACCTCCGCTCATCGAGCAGCTTGCTCAAATGCATGACGCCTAAGTTCGTGAAGAGCTGCAGGGAAAGCGGCCTGCTGGCGGTGTTGTTGGCACACGGCACCACGAACACGCGGTCGTAGGGAACGCAGCGCTGCAGGCGGCGGTTGTTGGTGATGAGTACCAGGTACGGCCGATCCTTTGCCGCGTAGTTCATGTGCGACGAGAAATCTTGGAAGTACTTGCCACCCGATGAGATGATGATTACCAGCGTATCGGTACCAGATGACAGGATGAATTCTTCCTGCTCGGGCATCATGGTGAAGCACGAGGCGTATTTTCCAAGCGATGCCAGCTCGAACTGGAAGTTGAGGGCCACGGAGTAGGACTGCATCTGTCCGAAGATACCGATCTTCTCGTAGCGGTCGAGCAATCCGGCAAAATCCTTCAGCACGTCGGGTGTGGCGTATTCGCGCACGCGCATCATGCAGTCGATGGCCTGGTCCAGGTAGGCGTCGGTCATGGATTGATCCTCGAGGTCCAGATACTCGTCGAAGCGTTTGTAGTTGCGCATCTGCGCGTTGCGGATGCTTTGGACAACGGCCATGAAGTCAGCGAACCCGATGCGTCGGCAAAACCGGCTGACGGTTGATTTTGAGACGAAGCAGGCATCGGCGACGTCCTGTATGCCGAAATGGGCGATGCGATACAGGTTGCGAATCAGGTAATCCGCGATGCGGTAATCGGCATTATCAACGTCGGTCGTATTAAGGACCGCGTACAGTGCGTGGCGCAGCTTCTTCATCGTGATCTCCTTTTCACCTCTACGTTATAGTAGCCCACCTATTCGGACGATTTCGGTATCGGGCGCCGATCGCGCAGCAGCGCGGGGAATTCAACATTGGCACCACTGTTCATGTGCCAGAACGAAACGCTTACCGATAGGTCGGATTCGCCCCCGGTAACTTGCCGTATCATGCTTGTAAGAGGCGCTCCGGCGCACCCTTCCGCACGGCGATAACGCAGGAAGGGGTTGCTTCGAAAGGAAGGCTACCTATGGCAGATGTACATGTACTCCTCGATGAGTGGATCGCCAATGTCACGGATGACGAGCTACTCACCGAGCTCAAGGCAATGAAGGAAGCGGGAGACGAAAACGCTATCACCGACGCGTTCTTCCAGGACCTCGAGTTCGGCACGGCAGGCCTGCGCGGCACGCTTGGCGCCGGCACGAACCGCATGAACATCTATACGGTCGGCCGTGCAACTCAGGGCTTCGCGGAGTATCTCGTCAAGAATTTCGAGAATCCCACGGTTGCCATCGCGCGCGACAGCCGCAACAACGGCGAGCTCTTCGTTAAGACCGCGGCTGCCATCTTTGCTGCCAATGGAGTAACCGCCAAGCTCTATCCCAAGATTTCGCCGGTGCCCACGCTCTCTTGGGCCGTGCGCGACCTTGCGTGCTCTGGCGGCGTGTGCGTGACGGCAAGTCACAACCCCGCCCAGTACAACGGCTACAAGGCCTACGGCCCCGATGGATGCCAGATTGCATCCGAGGTCGCCGATGCCATCTCTGCTGCCATCGCTGGTGTGGACATGTGGAACGGCATCAAGTCCATGGACTTTGATGAGGCCGTGGCTGCAGGCAAGGTCGAGTGGATCGGCGACGATTGCCTCGAGCGCTACTACGACGCGGTGGTCGATAAGTCCGTTTGCAACCTTACCGAGGAAGAGTCGGCCTCCGCACCGCTCAAGCTCGTGTACACCCCGCTTAACGGCACGGGCCTTATTCCCGTTACGACGGTGCTCAACAAGGTGGGCATCACCGATATCACCGTGGTGCCGGAGCAGAAGGACCC
>OLNI01000994.1_pt1 | contig 18721 bp, 18 predicted proteins | sample 1672921 | NCBI WGS metagenome assembly OLNI01 (sample SAMEA3136737, study PRJEB25190) | human gut metagenome | biome: human gut; feature: human-associated habitat; material: faeces | place: Austria | collected 2013 | reverse complement strand
ATCAGGATTACTTGAACCCGGTATCACAACGACTTCCCTTTGTAAGTTCCATCTTAATATGACTTGAGCCGCTGTGACATTGTGAGCATCTGCAATAGATACAATGGTTTCATCATTCAATAATTCTTCAGTATGTCCTCTACCACCAAAAGGATACCATCCCTGCATTACAATACCATGACTTTGAATATATGGAACAACATCTAATTCTTGATAATAGGGATGGATTTCATTTTGAATCAGTGCCGGCTTCATGGATACCTTTGGCAGGAAAGCATCCATCTCGCGGATATAATAACAGGAAATCCCAGCTGTTCGTACCTTTCCCTCCCGGATCGCTTGCTCAATGGCTTGGTATGCCGTCACATCATCGGATGCGGGATGGTGCAGGAGCATCATGTCAATATATCCAATATCCAGCTTGCTCAGTGCCTCATCTATCGCCTGTTCCGCGTGGCTGTACTGGTTCGGATACAGCTTTGTTTGCACAAAGATTTCTGAACGGGAAACCCCGGATTGCCGGACCCCTTCCCCCACTTCACGTTCATTTCCATAAAATGAAGCCGTGTCTATGAGACGATATCCACTTTGAACTGCTTGATACACCGCATTGACGCAGGCATCTCCGTGCAGAGCATAGGTTCCAAGTCCCACCACAGGAAGCATGTGCCCACTGTTCAGTCTGACCACCGGAGCCGTGCCGTTTTTACCGTTTTTGAGATCAATAATCATGGTTTTCCCTCTTCTTTCCCTGCTGATCTACTCCATTTTACCTATCCTCCCGTTCCAACGCCAAACACACCGGTTTCTGCTCCGTTGGAAGCCCACCAAGAGAACCACGTATGATTGGTTTCAGCGATAGGATTTCTCAAAGATGTCCGCGCACTCCTCGTCTGTCATTTCACAGGGATTGGCCAGGAATAAGCCGCCCATTGTTTCTCTCGCATTGACTGCCAGCCTCATGGACTCGTCTGGAGCAAACCCATAATCGCTCATTCGCAGATCGTCCACCCCACAATCCTTCTGAAGCTTTACCAATGCTGTGATGAAGTCCTCCGGCTTGTCCGCCTCTGGGATTCCCATCGCACGGGCCATTTTGATAAACTGGCCATCGCAGGCGTGTTTCTCAATAAAAAATTCCGAAAATGCCTTGGATATCATAATCAGCCCCGCGCCGTGAGGCAGATTAGGATGGTATGCACTCATGGCATGCTCCATGGCGTGCTGCGCGGTGGTGCTGGTAAGCTGCATGGCAATGCCGGCAATGGTGCTTCCGTAGGCCACGTGTTCCCGGGCCTCCAGATCCTCCCCATTCTTTACCGCAAGAGGCAGATATTTTGCAATCCTTTCGATTGCAGAAAGGGCAATGGTTTCGCTGATAATGTTCACACCGTTGGAGATCATAACCTCCGTGTTATGGAAAAGCGCGTCAAACCCTTGGTAGGCCGTATATTGGGGCGGAACAGTTTTCATCAGTTCCGGATCAACAATGGAAAGAACCGGAACCAGCCCCGGAGCCCCAAACCCAATTTTCTCGTGCGTATCCAAATTCGAGATAACACCCCAACAGTTGATCTCAGAACCTGTGCCGGACGAAGTGGGAATTGTCACAATGGGAAGTCCTGGATTCACCAGGGGCTTTCCTTTTCCGGTTCCGCCGCTTACATAGTCCCACAGATCACCGGGATTTGTCGCCATTGCGGCAATCGCTTTGGACGCATCCAGGACCGCACCACCGCCAAGCGCAAGGATAAAATCACAGCCCTGTTCCCTTGCAAAGGCAGCGCCTTCCATAACCACCTCTTTCCGCGGATTCTCCATAATTTTACGAAACACTGTATATGCAACGCCGGCCTCTGTGAGCTGTTGGGTTACGCAGTCAAAGGAACCGTTGACCTTCGTAGAGTTTCCATTGGAGAGTAGTAGCAAGGCTTTCCTCCCCGGCATCTTCTGCCTTCCAAGTTCCATACGTGTCCCACGCCCAAAAATCAAATTTGTAGGATTATTGAAGTGAAATGCCATGTGCATCATAAATTCCTCCCAAAGTTCTCCTTTTCTCATGCTGTGGAGCAGATACTCCAGGCAGTCCTGTTTTGCCTTACATGAACCCCATCTAAAAAATGATGTTCTACGCAAAGAAAGCCGCTGGAATTGTGCCTGCGCGCGCCTGCTTGCTGCTGTTTCAGATATTTTTGTGCTTCCTCAGCGCCCGGCTTGCCAGCTGAGAACATTCGTTACCTTCTCCGGTATCTCCTTCCCTCCCCCACCGTTTGGGGGCTTTTTCATTATAACTTTGCCCTAACGAAATAGCAAATACCTAAAATAAACACATTCATTTGCTTTACGGGCATATCATAACATGTTATACTCGTACACACACAAAGGAGGTGGCACCATGGAACTCAGGGTACTTCGTTACTTTATGACAATTGCCCGAGAAGGCAGCATCACAAGCGCCGCAAATGTTCTCCATGTCACACAGCCAACGCTTTCCCGGCAGATCCGCGATTTGGAAAATGAACTGGGCCAGAAGTTATTCATCCGTGGAAGTCATCATATGACCTTAACCGCGGAAGGTATGGTTTTGCGGAAGCGTGCGGAAGAAATCCTCTCTATGGTCGATAAAACAGAAGCAGAATTTCACGCGATGGAAAGTACGGTCAGCGGAGATATTTATATCGGCAGCGGAGAAACCCAGGCGATTCAGCATATTGCAGAAATTGCAAAGGAGATACGGGAAGACCATCCCGGCATCCATTATCATCTGTACAGCGGAAACGCGGAAGACGTAACCGAACGTTTGGACAAAGGATTGCTGGACTTTGGCATCCTAATTCAGCCAGCAGACATCTCCAAATATGACTACATCAACATTCCTGCCAAAGACACCTGGGGTGTCATTGTGCGGCGTGACAGCCCCTTCGCAGAAAAAACGTCCATCCGAAAAGAGGATCTGCTGCACGTCCCCTTAATCTGTTCCCGGCAGGCCATTTCCAAGAGCCGGCAAAATAATGAGTTTACAGCCTGGTTCGGTGAAGATTTTGAGAAACTGGATATTGTGACCACTTTCAACTTGGTTTATAATGCTGCCATTATGGTTGCGTCAGGGCTGGGTTGTGCCGTCACGATTGATAAAATAGCCAATACCACAGAAAGCAGCAATCTCTGTTTTCGACCGCTGGAACCTCGACTTCACTCTGGGTTAAATATCATCTGGAAAAAACATCAGATTTTCTCCTCCGCAGCAGAAGTATTCTTAGAGAAACTTCGTGAAAATTTTGGTAGCCCCTCTCTCTGATCCCTTGCCTGCCAAGGGGAATGTCATATGTCCCCGTGATTGCCACAGCCGCGTGTTTTATAGACGCAGAAACTCTGAACCGTGCAGAAGAAAAACGCTCTGTAAATGGATATCCATTCACAGAGCGTTTTCTCATTCTGCCTTCTCTTACTCAAACATCCCCGCTGACGCGGGGATGTTTGGCCGTTCTATCAAGACAGTCCCTTTATTTGAGCTGTTTGCGCATGTAATACCGGTCAAATCCCTTTTCCTGGACCCGGTCATAGATCACATAGCCTCGTTGGCGGTAAATTTCCAGGGTCCGCTGATACTTGACATGGGTATAGAGACGGCATTCCGTTTTACCCCGGGCACGGAGGAAGGCCTCGCAATGGTCCATGAGTCTTCTCCCCACGCCGGTCCCCTTGGGCCAGGCGGCCAAAACATCCATCCACATGACCTCCCCATCTCCATCCTTGATGAGAAGGTAGCCCAGAATGATCTCCCCCTGGGCCGCCACAAACAGGAAATGCTCCTTCCTTGCCTGGCAGTAGTCCTCCAGCATAGGGCCCGGCGTCTGGCCGATGAGAGGAATATAGTCCTTGAACGCGGCCACGCAGCAGGCGCAGACCCCGGGAATGTCCGCCAAAGCAGCCCGTCGAATTTCCATGGCTTTCTTCCCCCCCTGTCCGTGCAGACCCTTTACAGGTCGCAGGCCACCAGGTCCGCAAAGGTCTGCCGGCGGACCGCCAGCCGGGCCTTGCCCCCCCGGACCATCACCAGCGCCGGGCGGCAGAGACGGTTGTAGTTGGAGGCCATGGTAAAGTTGTAGGCCCCTGTGGTGAGTACCGCCAAAAGGTCATCCCGCGCCGGCTGCGGCAGAGAGACCTTCTCCTGAATCAGGTCCCCGCTCTCGCAACACCGCCCGGCCACAGTGCACAGAAAATCTCTTGTCTCCCCCATCCGGCTGGCCGGGAGGACCGTGTAAGGGGCCTGGTAAAGGGCATAGCGGGGGATGTCCGTCATGCCGCCGTTGACGGTGACATAACTCCGGTACCCCGCAATGGTCTTGACCCCTCCCACCCGGTAGAGGGTGAGGCCGGCATTGGCCACGATGCTTCGTCCGGGCTCCAAAAGGACCCGGGGCATCGGGTAGCCCTTGGTCTCACAGCCCCGGCGCAGATGGTCTGCCAGGGCCCGGATATTGCCGGGGATATCCACCGTAGGGTCGCTCTCCCGATACCGCACTCCAAAGCCGCCCCCCAGGTTCAGGGTTCGGGCCACAAAGCCATGGGCCTGGCGCATGGCGTGGGCAAAGTCCAGCAAAATGTCCACCGCGTCGCAAAAGGGCGCCGCCTCAAAGATCTGAGAGCCGATGTGGCTGTGGAACCCCTCCACCTGCAGATGGGGCCGGGACAGGGCGTCCGCCACAAACTGGGCCGCCTGGCCGGTCTCAATGGGAACCCCGAACTGGCAGTCGATCCGTCCGGTGTTGATGGCCTGGAGGGTGTGGGGGTCAATCCCGGGGGTTACCCGCAGCAGGACCCGCTGCCGGTGACTCCGGGCGCCGGCGGCCTGCTCCAGGCGCTCCAGCTCCTGGTGATTGTCCACGATGAAGCACCCCACCCCGCAGTCCAGGGCATACGCAATGTCCTCATCGGTCTTGTTGTTCCCGTGGAAATAGAGTTTCTCCGCGGGAAATCCCCCCGCCAGGGCCGTGTAAATCTCCCCGGGGGAGACCACATCCGCCCCCATGCCCTCTTCTTCCAGCACAGGGTAGAGGCCCTTGAAGCAGAGGGCCTTTCCGGCAAACAGGGGCAGGGAGCCCCCAGGCATCCATTCCGCCATCGCCTGGCGGTAGGTCCGGCAGTTGGCCCGGACCTGGTCCTCATCCAACACATACAGCGGGGCGCCAAACTCCTCCGCCAGGGCCACCGTATCCAGGCCGCCCACTGTCAGATGTCCCTGGTCGTTGACCCCCAGGTTGTCATATAGCATCGTCATTTCCTTCTCTCTCCGTTCACGGTCCCAGCAGGTCCTCCATGTGATACAGCCCCGCCGGCTGCCCCTGGAGAAAATCCGCCGCAGCCAGGGCCCCCTCCGCGAAAAGCGCCCGGTCATGGGCCTGGTGTTTTAAGGTAATGGTCTGGTTGTCGGTGGCAAAAATTACCTCGTGCTCCCCCACCACATTGCCCATGCGCAGGGAATGAATCCCGATCTCATTGGGCTGGCGGGGATGGTGCCCCGCGCGGCCAAAGACATACGCCGCGTCAGGCCGCCGGGCCTTCACCGCATCCGCCAGCAGAAGGGCGGTGCCACTGGGGGCGTCAGCCTTTCGGTTGTGGTGGGCCTCCACAATCTCCACGTCACAGCCGCCGAAAATGGCTGCGGCCTGGCCCACCAGACGGGCCAGCAGGGCCACGCCGATGGACATGTTGTAGGACTGAAAGACCGGGATCGTCCGGGCCCCTTCCTGAATCCGCTGAAACTCTTCCGGCGTATACCCTGTCGTGGCCGCCACCAGGGGTAGGCCCCGTTGGACACAGTAGGCCATGAGTTCCTCCACCCCTTCGTGGTTGGAGAAATCAATCACCACGTCGGCGGGCCCTGTGTAGTCTGCCAGACGGGCATAGCAGCCGTCCTGGCCGGAACGGTCCACCGCGGCGGCCAGCCGGTGTCCGTCCTCCTGCAGCAGGCGGCAGACCTCCTGGCCCATGCGGCCTCGGGCGCCGTTTACAATGATGTCCATGGTCTCCTCCTCTCTCAAACCGGGAGCCCCAGCTCCCGCATCCGCTGGAGCATCCCCTGATAGTGGTCTTCCTCCATGGGCACCAAGGGGAGGCGGAGGTAGTTGTCGCAATACCCCAGGGCAGCCATAGCTGCCTTGACGGGAATGGGGTTGCTCTCACAGAACAGAGCACGGATCAGGGGCATGTATCTGCACTGGAGCTGGGCCGCCCCGGCCACATCTCCGGCGAAAAACCGCTGGGTAATGGCCACCGTCTCCGCTGGGATCACGTTGGACAGCACGGAAATGCAGCCGGCGCCCCCCATGGACAGGATGGGGACAATCTGGTCGTCATTGCCAGAGTAAATGTCCAGCCGGTCCCCCACCAGGGAGAAGGTCTCCACAATTTTAGAGATGTCGCTGTTGGCCTCCTTGATGGCGGCGATGTTGGGATGCTCCGCCAGCTTGACATAGGTGGCCGGTTCAATGCCAATGCCCGTGCGGGAAGGGACATTGTAGAGGATCACCGGCTTGGTGCTGGCATCGGCAATGGTGTTGTACATGGTCACCAGGCCCCGCTGGGTGGTCTTGTTGTAATAGGGCGTGACCACCAGGACCGCGTCGGCCCCGTCGGCACAGGCGCTTTTGGTGAGCTCCACCGCATAGTCGGTCTCGTTGGAGCCCGTGCCGGCAATAACCGGCACCCGTCCATTCACCCGCTCACAGGCAAAGGCAATGGCCCGGCGGTGCTCCGCGTCGGTCAGGGTGGAGCTCTCCCCCGTGGTGCCGCAGATGACCAGGGCGTTGATCCCCTGCTGAATCTGCCAGTCAATCAGTCTGCCAAAGCGGTCATAGTCGATCCCGGTGGGGGTGGTGGGGGTGATCAGTGCGGTGGCAATGCCGCGGAAGATGGGATGGTTCTGTTTCATGATAGGTTCCTCCTGCATATTGAAATGTCCTGCCCGATCTCCCTGCGGCCCAAAAAAGCAACAAAAAAATCAAGCAAGCTATGCGGGGATAGCTGCTTGATAACATAAGGCAGACCGCTGACGGTCGTCAGAGGTCTTGATATCAAGGATAGCCCTCCGCAAATTTACCATTTGCGACAGTCGGGTAACTCTTAGTTCACCCGCCCAGTTCGGCCCTCTTTGCAGCGAAGACCGCCTTCGGCGTCCACCCCTTTCCCCGGCCCTGCCCTGCAAGGCATTGGCACCGGGTACTCTTGATGCAACGCGCCTCTATCTCTGGTTTGTCTTATGGTATGTGATTTCTCCCGGTTTGTCAAGAGGAAATCCCTGTTTTTTTCCACAAAATCTCCCGCGCTTCTCACCATAATCACAAATTTCGTGACAAAAAAACCATCTTATGATACAATAAAGCCGCTCATTTTTTGTAGTATGCGACGACACAGGAGGTGTTTCCCATGGATCAATTTTCGAAGGACTTTGGCGGCCTGCACTCCCCCGACGATTTCGACCTGCTCTCCCTGGGCCTGGTTCCCGGCCAGGAGGAGCAGGCAGAGACAGCGGACCAGGACGAGCCGCGGATCAACCCCCTCCACGATATGGACAGTCTGGAGTTCCTCCTCTGGGTGGAGCAGGAGGCGGAGCGGGAGATGGCCCGCCGCAAAGGACAGGCGGCGGAACCCGCCCCGGCGCAATCCCCAGAAAAAACCGGCACGGTCTAAACAGGCCGTGCCGGTTTCTCTTTCTTCTTCGTGATGACTATTATAGCCTCTTCACAAACAGTGCCCGGATGGCGTTGAGCACCGCGAGAATCATAACCCCCACGTCGGCAAATATGGCCAGCCACATGTTGGCGATACCCAGGGCGCCCAGGATCAGGCACAGCCCCTTGATGCCCAGGGCAAAGGCAATGTTCTCATAGACAATCCGCAGGCACTTGCGGGAGATGCGGATGGCCTTGGCGATCTTCATGGGGTCGTCGTCCATCAGAACCACATCGGCGGCCTCAATGGCCGCGTCCGACCCCATGGCCCCCATGGCAATGCCGATATCCGCCCGGGAGAGAACCGGGGCGTCGTTGATGCCATCCCCCACAAAGGCCAGCTTCTTTTTTGCCGGCTTCTGCTGCAGCATCTCCTCCACCTTGGCCACCTTGTCCCCGGGCAGCAGTTCGCTATACACCTGGTCCACTCCAAGCTCCTCCGCCACCTGCTGGGCCACCGTGCGGACATCCCCGGTGAGCATGACCGTCTTTTCCACCCCCGCTCCGCGCAGGGCTTCCATCGCCGCCTTGGCGGTGGGCTTTACCACATCCGCAATCAGAATATGTCCGGCGTACGCCCCGTCCACCGCCAGGTGAATCACCGTCCCCACCTGATGGCAGGGCACAGCCGCAATTCCCAGGCGCGCCATGAGCTTGTCGTTGCCCGCGGCCACCGAGATTCCGTCCACCTTGGCCAAAACCCCGTGGCCGGAAATCTCTTGCACCTCCGTGACCCGGCTCCGGTCCAGTTCCTTGCCATAGGCCTTCTGCAGGCTCTTGCTGATGGGATGGGAGGAGGCGCTCTCCGCCAGCGCAGCATACTCCAAAAGCTTGCGCTCCTCCATGGCGGCGTGGTGAATCCCCACCACTTCAAAGACCCCCTGGGTCAGGGTCCCGGTTTTGTCAAAGACCACATAGCCGGTCTGGGACAGGGTCTCCAAATAGTTGGACCCTTTGATCAAAACACCGGCCTTTCCTGCGCCCCCCAGTCCCGCAAAAAAGCTCAGGGGAATGCTGATCACCAGCGCGCCGGCCTTGCTGGCCCCCCCAATGCCCGCGAAAAAGCTCAGAGGAATGCTGATGACCAGGGCGCAGGGGCAGCTGATGACCAGGAAGGTCAGGGCCCGGTAAATCCAGTCCCCCCATGCGGGGGCCAGCCCCAGGCCCAGCATCCGCACCAAGGGCGGCAGAACGGCCAGGGCCAAGGCACTGTAACACACCGCCGGGGTGTAGACCCGGGCAAACTTGGCAATGAAATCCTCAGACCGGGACTTCCGGGAGCTGGCGTTCTCCACCAGGTCCAAAATCTTGGAGACCGTGGACTCCCCAAACTCCTTGGTGGTCCGAATGGTCAGCAGGCCTGTCAGGTTGACGCAGCCGCTGATGATCTCATCCCCCTCCCGGACGTCCCGGGGCAGGCTCTCTCCGGTGAGGGCACTGGTGTTCAGGGTGGAGACTCCCTCCACCACCACGCCGTCAAGGGGAACCTTCTCCCCCGGCTGCACCAGGATCTCCGTTCCAATCTCCACCTCGTCCGGGTCTACCTGGATTACTCTGCCGTCCCGCTCCACGTTGGCGTAATCAGGGCGAATGTCCATCAGCTCGCTGATGTTCCGGCGGCTCTTCCCCACAGCATAGCTCTGGAACCACTCGCCAACCTGATAGAAGAGCATAACCGCAATGGCCTCGGTGTAGTCCCCGCTCTTTTCATACAGGGCCAGGGCAATGGCCCCTACTGTGGCCACCGCCATGAGAAAGCTCTCGTCAAAGACCTGGCGGTTGCGAATCCCCTTCCCCGCCTTGAGGAGGATATCATACCCGATCACCAGGTAGGGCACCAAATAGGCCAGAAAGCGCACCACACCGGTGAGGGGTAAAAACTGAAACAGAATCAGCAGCGCGGCTGCCGCCAAGATGCGGGAAAGCATCACCCTTTGTTTTTTATTCATGCTTACACACTCCTTTTCCCTCTTCTGTTCCATCGCCCTCCCGCCGTGTGGACCAGCGGGAGGGCGATGACAGTCTGGATGGGAGGCTTACAGGAAGACTTCGCAGTCGTCCTCCACCTTCTTGCAGTTGTCCCGGACCGCAGTCATCACCGATTTGGGGTCCTGCCCCTCTTCAAACTCCACATGCATCTTCAGCGTCATAAAGTTCACCACAGCGGATTTGACGCCAGGGGTTTTGTTGGCGGCATCCTCCATCTTGTTGGCGCAGTTGGCACAGTCCACATCAATCTTGTAGGTCTTTTTCATCTTTGTTTCTCCTTTCCAGAAATGCTCTGCATCATATATTTGAGCATTTGTTCAACTGTTATGTCCACATCATAGCACCCTTTTGAGAAATGTCAACGGCTTTCCCGCTTCTCCTCCCGTTTGGAGCGAAAGGATTTCCAAATGGAGCAAAGGGCTCCGGTCCTATTGTATGGTCTGCCCCATTTGTGATAGAATAGCCCAAAGATTTCAAAAAGGAGGCCATGGCCATGCATGCGGATTGGATTCAATCCATAGAACGCCAGCTGGCGGAGGTGCCCCCGGGCTGTCTGCTGGAGTCCCCCGTCTCTCAGGTGCCCAGGCTCCACCGCCCCGGGCCCCACTGGGCCGGCCGTGGACGGGTGGAAACCTTTTCCCTGTTTCCCGGCCTCACCCTCTCCCATCTGTGTTTCCAAAGCGAGACCTTTTCTCACCGGCATGCCGCCCTGGACTCCGGCCTGGAAATCACCCACTGCCGCCGGGGGCGGGTGGGCTGGGAGATGAAGGAGGGGCTCACCCTCTATCTGGGCCCCGGGGATCTCTCCCTGCACCCCATGGACTGCTGCGCCCACTCCACCCTCCGCTTTCCCCTGGGATACTACGAGGGCTTCTCCATCTCCCTGAACCCGGACACCCTGTCCCAGGCTTTGCCGCCCGCCTTGGCCCTGGGCGGCGTCTCCCCCCAGGAAATTCTGCGGCGGTTTTGTCCCCAGGGCCACCCCATGTCTCTCCCCGCGCAGACCGCGCTGGACCATATTTTCTCTCCGCTCTACGATCTGCCGGAGGCCCTCCGCCTGCCTTACTACACGTTGAAAGTGCAGGAGCTGCTCCTCTATCTCTCCCAGCAGGCCCCCGCCGGGGAACGGGCCTCCAACCAGTATCTCTCCCAACAGGTGGAAATCATCCGCGCCATTCACGACCAGCTGATGGCCCATCCCAACCAACGGACCACCATCGAAGCCCTGGCTAAGGAGTATCACCTGAACACCTCCACCTTGAAAGCGGTCTTCAAAGCGGTCTATGGCCAGCCCATCGCCTCTCACATGAAGCACCACCGCATGCAGGAGGCCGCCCGCCTGCTGCGGGAGACCGACCTGAGCATCGGCGACATTGCCCAACAGGTGGGATATGAAAATCAGAGCAAGTTTTCCAACGTCTTTCGGGACATCTTTCAGGTGCTCCCCACTGAGTACCGGCGGCAGCAATCCCGTGACAGTAAGACAGAGGGACGTCTTTGAGAAAGACGTCCCTCTTGTTTTTTATTCCCTACTTCGTTTCCCGCCGCCGGGCATACAGAAAGGATGCAGCTGTGGGAATCAGCACCAGAACCAAAATCACAACGAACTGGAGCGCGGGCAGCCGCAGGAAAGTCAGCGCCAGAATCACCAGGCCGCCGATGGTCCAGACCTTGCCCGCCAGCCGATGGGTATAGGCCCAGTTGTCCTCGTCAGCCAGGGTCCAGGGCAGGCGAATGCCCACGGTATAGGTCTGTTTGCACTTGGGCAGGTAGTTGCCCACCACCAAGAACATCAGGCCCAGGAACAGACCTCCCACCAGGTTAATGTCCACCGGCAGCGCCAGGGCCTTGGCATAGGTCATAGTCCCGCAGAACAGCGAGACCAGAGGGCAAATCCACAGCAGTAGTCCGAAGGGTTTGGCCGCAATATTCTTCCCCTTGGGATCGGCCATAGTCACCACCAGCAGCAACACCTGGAGCGCCGCCATAAGCAGAGGCAGCCCAAAGACAACAAAGGCCTTGCCGGCGTAGTTGTCCGCCTGCCCGTTCAGTCCAAAATGAATCGGGACCTGGTCCGGCAGCTGATTCCACAAGAACAGTCCCAACCCCATGGGCAGTAGAATCACAAGCAGGGACAGAATCAGCATTCCCTTTCTCTCCCGAATGAGATTATTCATCCTCTTTTCCTCCCTTCAGTTCCGAAAACCAAATCATAATCTCCTCTAACACAGAAGTGTTGAGCTCATAAAAAATGTATTTTCCCTCCCGCTGATCTCGAATCAGATCCGCCTCCTTCAATACAGACAGATGCCGGGAAATGGCGGCGGCAGTGATGGAAAACGCCTGGGTAATCTCTCCCGCAGACTTCTTGCCGTGTTTCAGCAGGTTTAAAATCTCCCGCCGTGTGGGGTCCGCCAGGGCCCGCAGGGTAGCTTGGATCCCCATGTAATCCTCCTTTCTTTTCGCAAACAATTAACATTTAACTTAATTGTTAATCGAATGATACCTCTGATTCCTCCTTTTGTCAAGTAGAATCCTCGGTGTTTTCCTCCAAATGGCCCCCGTTTTTTTCTTCTAATTGCAGCAAAAACACCGCCGTCTCCCCGATTGGGAACACGGTGGTGTTTTTTCAGAAGGTCAGTGCAGGTAGTTCAGCGGGTCAATGGCCACGCCGTACTCCCGCATGGAAAAGTGGAGATGACTGGCGTCCGCGCTTTCCGAGACCGCCGTGGTGCCCACGGTGCCGATCACCGTGCCCGCCTCCACTTCCGTGCCCGGCTGGACGTTCACGGACTCGGCCAGGTTGGAGTAAACGCTCTCCATTCCCTTGCCGTGGTCCACGGTGACGGTGACGCCCATCATGTCGTCGGTACTCACGTCAGTGACCGTCCCCTTGGCGCAGGCGGCCACAGGGGTCCCCAGCTCGGCGGCAATGTCCAGGCCGTCATGGGTCCGCCAGTCTCCCATGGTGGCGTCGTAGGCAAAGACCTCCAAGCTGAAATCCCGATCCACGTTGCCCTCAATGGGCCAGACGTAGGCCGAAGAAGCGGCTGCCTCCTCATCGGGGGTGGTCTTCTCCTGGCCAGCGGTGTCCTGTTTGGACTCCGCCGATTTCTCCTCCTCCGTGGCAGAGGCGGCGGCACCGTCCTGGGCGGGCGGCGTGGTCTCCTCGGTTTGTTGCCCCGGATTCTGGTCCCCTTCCAGCTCCGCCTGTCCGCTGACCACGGAGCTGGGTTCCGACCCGAATCCCTCCGGCTCGGCAAAGAGCCCGCTGAACAAATAATAGCCCGAAATTCCAATTGCGGCGATGCAGAGGAACAGGACTATGTAGAAGCCCTTGCCCTCCATGAAATCGCCCAGCTTGTGCTGAGTAGGTTTTTGTTTCATAAAGAAACCCTCCATGCGCTGTACGTGAATTCTCGAAGCCTTTCTCTTTGGAAAGGTTGTCTCCGAAGCCTATTCTTGACAGCTGGAGGGATTCTTATACGCTTTTTTCAAAAATTTGTCTCACCGGAGGGGGGCCCGTTCTCCCTTGCCTCTCCTCTACACGCCGGTTAGGTCAAACGCAGGGATATATTCCGCCCGGGCGGCCTCCTCTCCCTGGAAGAAACCGTCCAGAGACAGGTTTTCCAGATAAGCCATGGCAGCCCTTGCCTCACGCTTCCGCAGCCGCCGGTCCAAGGGGGGAAATTCCGCCGCCCGGCCCCAGGGGATGTACTGACTCATCAGGGAAAAGAGCACGGTGTGGGGCGGGAAGGTCGCCCGCACCCAGTCCATCACTTCCTTGGCCTGGTTCAGCCGTCCCGGCAGAAGCAGGTGCCGGATGACCACCCCCCTTTGCAGGATGCCCTCCTGGTCCAGGACGTAGGGGCCCGTCTGACGGACCATCTCCTGGATGGCAGCCCGGGCGACCTGGGGATAGTCCGCCGCCCCCGCCCAGCACTGGGCATCCCGGGCATCGGGATATTTATAGTCCGGCAGATAGATGTCAACGGTTCCCTCCAGCGCCCGGAGGGTCTCCACCCGGTCATAGCCCCCGCTGTTCCAAACCACGGGGACGGGCAGCGGTTGGGAGAGGGCCTCCGCCACCACGTGAGCATAGTGGGTGGGATTGACCAAATCAATGTTATGGGCCCCGGCGTCAATCAGCGCCCAAAAGATCTCCCGCAGCCGTTCCACAGAGATTTCTCTGCCAAAGTCCCGCTGGCTGATGGCCTCATTTTGGCAAAAGACGCACCCCAGGGAGCATCCGGAAAAAAACACCGTGCCCGCGCCCCGGGTCCCGGAGAGGGGAGGTTCCTCCCAGAAGTGCAGCGCCGCCCGGGCCACCACGGGGCGGTCCGGCATCCGGCAATACCCCTTTGCCCGGGTCCGGTCCCCGCCGCACCGGCGGGGACAGAGGGTACAGTGGGTTGGATCATAGGACAGCCTGCTCACATCAGTCCCTCCTCCACCAAAACCTGGAAGGGGGAAAAGGCACTGGGAATGGCGTACTGCCGGCGCAGCGCATCCCGGTCCGCCCAGACCCATCCCGCAGGCAGCTGCGCCTGGTTCACCTGCCAGCACTGGGCCGTCATACGCCATTCCACATGGGTAAAGATGTGCACCCCTGTCCCGCCATGGGTCACCTCTCCCGTGAGCCCCCAGTCCGCCATGGCGCCCTCCGCCGGGGCCAGCTCGTTGGGGTACTCCCACAGCCCGGCCAGGAGGCCCTTGCCCGGCCGCCGTCGAAGGGCCACCTTTCCCCCACGAAAGAGCAGAAAAACCACCCGCTCCTCCACCCGCCGGGGCTTCTTGGCCGGGCGGACCGGCAGGTCTTTGGTTCTCCCCTGTTTTCTGGCCTGGCAGAATGCCTCCGCCGGGCATTGCTGGCACAGAGGCGCCCCGTTGGGCAGGCAGACCATAGCTCCCAGGTCCATCATGGCCTGATTGAACTGGCCAGGGAAATCCAAGGGGATAATCTCCTGCAAGGCCGCCGTAAAATGGCGCTTGCCCTGGGTGGTGGTAATATCCGTGTCATCCCCCATCACTCGGGCGGCCACCCGCAGCAGATTGCCGTCCACCGCGGGGACAGGCTGGCCAAAGGAGATGGAGGCAATGGCCGCGGCGGTATAGTCTCCCACCCCGGCCAGGGAACGGATGTCCCCATAGTCTGTGGGAAATACCCCGCCAAAGGTGTCCACAATCTGCCGGGCGGCTTTCTGGAGATTTCGTGCCCGGCTGTAATAGCCCAGCCCCTGCCACAGCTTCATCAGCTGGTCCTCCGGAGCCGCCGCCAAATCCTGTACCGTGGGAAAAGCGTCCATGAACTTGGCAAAATACCCCAGCACCGCCGCCACGCGGGTCTGCTGCAGCATGATCTCCGACACCCACACCCGATAGGGGGTGGGCTCCCGCCGCCAGGGCAGGTCCCGGGCATGTTCCCCATACCATTGGAGCAGGGGGATGGGAAGAAAAGATAACGTATTGAGCATCTCTATTTCTCCTGTTACTTTGCAATGAGCAGCGCAGACAGTGCCGCTGGCAGAGGGGACGACAGGGCAATCTCCTCCCCGGTGACGGGCTGGCGCAGCCGAAGGGCGGCCGAGTGGAGGGCAAACCGCTGGGGAAGAGCCTCCAGCTCCGTCCCATAGAGGAAATCCCCGGCCAGCGGGCAGCCTAAAAACGCCATGTGCACCCGGATCTGGTGGGTCCGCCCGGTCTCCAGGCGCAGCGCCACCAGGCTTCGCCCGGCGCCGGTTCGCTCCACGGCATAGTGGGTCCGGGCCCGGGCGCCCTGGGGGCATACCTGCCGCTTCAGCACCGACCCCGGCAGCCGGCTAATGGGCTGGTCCACACAGCCCCGGCGGGGCACCGGCACCCCTTGGCATACCGCCAGGTAGGTGCGCGCCAGCTCCCCCGTCCGCAGCTGGTGCTGGAGCCGCTCGTGGGCGTGGGCGTGCTTGGCCACCGCCATGAGGCCGGAGGTTCCCCGGTCCAGCCGGTTCACCGGATGGAAGGCCGCCACCAGCCCCTGGTCCCGGTAGTGGGCCAGCAGAAAGTTGGCCAGCGTGTCCCCATGGTGCCCCTGGCTGGGGTGGACGGGGACGCCCCCCTCCTTCTCCACCACCACCAGGTCCTCGTCCTCATAGCGGATGGTCAGGGGACCGGGAACCGGCGGAATCTGTTCGCTCCCCGCCACGTCCCCCACCGCCACCGAGAGAAGCTGTCCCGCCCGTCCTGTTTGGTTGGTGAACACAGGCTGCCCGTCCAGCAGAATGCCGTCCGGCAGGGTCTTGGCCCGCCGGACACTGGCGGCGGACAGCAGAAGCTCCTGCCGGAGCAGGGTGTGAACGGTCCTCCCCGCCTGGGCCTCTCCCAGGCGCAGGGTCAAACGGCGCATAGACAGACCTCCTCTCTTTTCTCTGGCGTTGCCGCGTTTTTTGTGGTACACTTTCCTTATGACAGCATCCCAAAGGAGGTTATCCGATGAATGGCATCATTCTCTATGGCAGCCGCTACGGCGCTGCCCGGCAGTATGCCCAAGCACTGGAGGAGAGGACAGGCCTCCCCGCCGTTTCCTACGCAGAGGTAAGGGACTTCGGCCCTTTTGACACCATTGTCTATGTGGGCGGTCTCTACGTCGGCAAAACCACCGGCCTGGCCAAAACCGCCAGACGCCTGCCCACAGACCATCCCTTCCGCCTGTTGGTGGCCACCGTGGGCCTGGCGGACCCGGCCAACGAGGACAATCTGCTCTCCATTCGGGAGTCCCTGGCCAAGGAGCTCTCCCCCGGCATCTTTGTCCGGACCGCTCATGTCCCTCTGCGGGGGGCCATAGACTACCAGGCGCTGAGCACCAAGCACCGGCTGATGATGAAGGGGCTTTGCGCCATTCTCCGCCGCCAGCCCGTGACCGAACGCACCGCCGACACCCAGGCCCTGCTGGATAGCTATGGAAACGCCGTCAGTTTTATCGACTTTGATACCCTGGCCCCCATTGAGGCCTGGCTGAAAAAAGGATGAAAGCGGGTTGATTATACCACCAAACCAGGGTCTCTGGCAACTCCCACCCCGGGCCTGACAGGGGTGTTTTTCTCCCTCGCCCAGTTGGCGCCGCCTGGTTGACGAATCGCCCTTTCTGTGCTATGCTAAACCCATCGTATGGAAAATGAGAGGGGAACCCATGATTCAAATTTCTTGCTAATCCAACGGAATCCGCAGCATGTCCAGGGAAAAAAGGGCTTGCTGCGCCAAAAGCAAGAATGTGAAGAATCTGCTCCCCGGACCTTTCCCTTCCCCACCGCTCTGGTGGTGTTTTGTATTGTCCTGAGCCGCAAGAAGACTTCCTTCTTGCGGCTCTTATTTTTTGCGGATTTCCCCTCTTCAACGGCCAGAGAAAGGAGTGCTGCGCCTATGTCTATGATCAAAGTGGAAGATCTCACCTTTTCCTACCCGGCAAGCCATGACCGCATTTTCGACTCGGTGTCCTTTCAAATCGACACCAACTGGAAACTGGGGTTTGTGGGCAGAAACGGAAGGGGAAAGACCACCTTCCTCCAGCTTCTGATGGGAAACTACCCCTATCAGGGGACCATCGTCTCCTCCGTCCCCTTTGACTACTTTCCCTACCCCGTGGCCGACCAAACCCAATGGACCCAAGATGTCCTCCAGTCGGTCTGTCCCCAGGCCCAGTCATGGGAACTGCTCCGAGAGCTGTCCTACCTGGACGTGGACCCCGAGGTCCTTTTCCGTCCTTTTGCCACCTTGTCCAAGGGAGAGCAGACCAAGGTTCTTCTGGCGGCGCTCTTTCTCAAGGAGGGACATTTCCTGCTGATTGACGAACCCACCAATCACTTGGACACCCAGGCCCGGGACTTGGTCTCTGCTTACCTGCGAAGAAAGCAGGGCTTTATCTTAGTCTCTCACGACCGTCACTTTTTGGATGGCTGTGTAGACCACATTCTATCCCTCAACCGCGCCAACATCACCGTGCAAAACGGGACCTTCTCCACCTGGCTGGAAAACTTTAACCGGCAGCAGGCCTTTGAGCAGGCCCAAAAGGAAGGGCTCCAGAAGGACATCGCCCGCCTGCGGAAGGCGGCCCGGCAGACCTCCGTCTGGTCTGACCGAATCGAGGAGAAGAAATACGGCGCCGGGCCGGTGGACCGCGGATACATCGGCCACAAGGCCCAAAAGATGATGAAGCGCGCCAAGGCCATAGAAGCCAGGCAGCAGCAGGCAATCCAGGCCAAATCCGGCCTTTTGCAGAACTGGGAACCCTTGGAATCCCTCAAACTCTCTCCCCTGCCCTGCCGGGGAGACCGGCCTTTGGCGGTCTTTTCCCAGGTCAAAGTCCAGTATTGCGGACGGGATGTCTGCGGCCCGGTCTCCTTTGCCCTCCATCCCGGAGAACGGGTGGTTCTGGATGGGAAAAACGGGAGTGGGAAAAGCAGCCTGCTCAAGGTCCTGCTGGGGGAATCCATCCCACACAGCGGCACCATCACCACCAGTGCCGGCTTGGTGGTCTCCTATGTCCCCCAGGACACCGCCCACCTGAACGGGCTGTTGTCCCATTTCGCGGAAAAACACCATTTGGACGAGAGTCTCTTCAAAGGGATTCTGCGAAAAATGGGGTTTGAACGGGTGCAGTTTGAAAAAAAGATGGAAGATTTCTCTGCGGGCCAGAAAAAGAAGGTTCTGCTGGCCGCCAGTCTCTGTCAGCCCGCCCATCTGTACGTGTGGGATGAGCCCCTCAACTTCGTGGATCTCCACACCCGGCTCCAGATTACCTCCCTGCTCCGGCAAGCCCAACCCACCATGCTCTTTGTGGAGCATGACCGCGCCTTTCAGGAGGAGATCGCCACCCAAAAAATCTCCCTGTAATCCTTTCTTGCCATCTGTGCCAAAGATGCGTATAATAGGTGTGGATTCACGCAGGATTGGAGTGATCTTTGTGGCCAACACCTTTGGCATCTATATCCACATTCCCTTCTGCAAGAGCAAATGCGACTACTGTG
>OLNI01000969.1_pt1 | contig 19146 bp, 16 predicted proteins | sample 1672921 | NCBI WGS metagenome assembly OLNI01 (sample SAMEA3136737, study PRJEB25190) | human gut metagenome | biome: human gut; feature: human-associated habitat; material: faeces | place: Austria | collected 2013 | reverse complement strand
AGTGCTTTGCCATAATGAGATCCTCCTTCAGTGCGGTACCTACATTGTACCATGATTTTTCTTATAAGGAATTCTCATTTTGACTTGTACTATTTATATTCTAACACCATATAATTTACTATTATCTAATAATTCTTCATGCGTTCCCGCAGCAACAATACATCCTTTATCCAATAAAAATATTTTTTTACTTCGCATCATAAACTCCTTGTCATGAGTAACATTTATTATTATATTATTTTTTCCAAGTTTTTCTATTAAATCACAAATTTTTTGTTTTGACAAAGCATCTAAATCAGAAGTAACTTCATCCAACAAATATAGAGAGGCATCTTGCAATAATACTCTTGCAAAACCTAGTTTTTGTTTTTGCCCACTGGACAACTGCGATCCTTCTCCCCGCAGAAATGTATTGTAATTTTCTTTAAGTTTCATAATCTCTTCATGAATTCCAAGCATTTTGCATGAATTATAAATATCTTCATCGGTTATCTTATTACCTAATCGTAAGTTCTCTAAAATAGTATCTACTATAAAAAAAGGCTTTTTTTCCATATATGCTATTTGTTTACGAAGAGATTCTTTTGTATAATTATAAATATTCTCTTGATTTATTTGTATTGTTCCTGCATTTATATCGCACAGGCATTCTAACAGTTTCAAAATAGTTGTTTTCCCACTACCATTTGCTCCAACTAGCGTATATAATCCTGGTTTTTCAAGCTCCATATTCATATTATTCAAAACTGTTTTATCATCATAAGCAAAAAAAACATTTTGCAAAGATATTTTATTGATTTTTTGATCTAATACCTTTTTTTCCGCATTTGACATCTCCGAATAATTATTTTCTAATTCTTGTATCCTTTCATAGCTAACTCGTACTCCTTGCTGGTTTAAATTCAATTCCATTATTTTACCTACTGCCTCTGAAATCTTTTCTAAATAAGAATTAAATGCAACCATTTGCCCTATAGTTAAAACTCCATGCATAATTAAATTGCCTGAAACCCCCAAAAGTGTTACGCTTAAGCATATCACAAAAAAACCCCTAATTGTTCCAATCAAAGAAACAAAACTTGTTTCTTTCACTTCTATTTTTAATCTTTTTTTAGTCACTTCTCTAAAATCATATAAAATTTTTTGTTCCAACAAAAAAACTTTAATAGAAGATAAATTACTAATCGTTGTTCCTATAAAACTAAAGTAACAATCCTTAATTTCTTTTTCCTGTTTTTCTATTTTTCTTATAGAATTTCTAGAACATATGTTTACCAAATATATCACTGGGAAAAATAGTATTGCAACAACTGACAATCTTATAGAAATCTTTAATATAAAATATAGCGAAACTGTAAAATTTACAACCAGCATAAGCAGACTCCCCAAAAGATCAATATAGTAATTAACTATATACTCAACATCTCCTTCTAGCCGATTTAATAATTCTCCTTGTTCATATTTTTGACTTTTATGAATATTCATAAAAACGATATTTCTCATAATTTGATTACGAATACTATTTTCAATAGTATTCGTAATCCACTGTCCTAATACTGTCTCTATCATTGCAATTATTTCTATTAAAACAAATATTACTCCATAAAAAACAAGCCACTTCCCAAAAAGTTTTCTATTATCAGTAATAAGTTGATCTATGATATTTCCAAAAATATATGGATTTAAGATCCCCAAACCAGTCCCCATTGCAATTAATACTATTAATAGAAAAAAAAACTTTTTTTTCTTTTCGAAAAATCTTTGATAAATTTCCCTATTCATCTGTTTTTAATTCCTTAACCTAATCTTTCTTTCTAATATTTTATATAGCAGCTCTACTACTATAAAATTCATACTACAATAAAAAAATGTAATAATTATATACCATTTCCAATATCCTTCCCATATTTCTCTCCCTCCATTTATCGTTCCTTTTATACAACAAAAAGAATAAATCACAGACAACAGAAGTGCAATCACAAGGGAAATCCACATTTCACCGGAAATTTCACGGTGAAGATTTTTCTTTTCTCTATCCGATTCTATTCCAAGACTATAAAGCAAATTATATTTTTTTTGATAATTATTATAATTCGTCAAAAGAGTTAAACTAAATATAAATACACTACAAAAAAACAGGTCAAGGCCTACTATCACTCCACAAATTAAATAAAACAAAACATTCCTTTGTACAACTTCAACAACCTCTGAAGTATTATAAAAATGTGATTGTGGAAATTGTCCCCTGTCCACTTGAGTCATATCTTCAATGCCATAAGTATCCACATATTTTTTCAAATCTACTCCTGCCTGTACCCTTGTTTCTTCCGGAAAATTCATCAAAAATAATGTTGTTGGCTCTGAATTGTTTTCATAAAACTCTTTCCACCATTTTTCAAAGTATTCATTTGAAAAAACAATTAAGTCCTCTTGCATAACAGAACCTGACCATGAATTTGGTAAAACAGATAATGAATAATCGCCCAATACATTTTCAGAGATTTGATATTTAATGTAAAAAGTATTTTCATCCGAATAGTTTTCTGATACAGATTGACCACGCGCTAAAAGAAATTGTTCATTTGTATATTTACCAGGATATAAATGTAAATAACCTAGCCTTTTTTGTATTTGATTTCTCTTATTACTTTTTCGATTAGGTATACTAAACAAAATATCTTGATTATTTAAATTGATTTTTTCTCCAGTTAAATATTCATAACTATCCTGTGAAATACCTATATGTTCTGAGAAATCATAAACTCGAATCATAGGAACTTCCTGTAATGTTCCATTATATTTACTTGTAATTTCTCTTGCCTTAGATATATGCTCGTCCTTATCCATCCATATATAATCGTAGCAATATTTCTCTGCCTCTTCACCAATTGGAAGACAACTAGCAATCCAATTAGCTGAATATCCTAATACAAAAAAGTGAATACTAAACAATATACTTATAGTCACCATTCTATTAACATATTTACTATATAAGCCATTCAACCACACAAGATGCCTATAATAAAACTCCTTTTTCTTCAACCACATTAAGAGAACTCCAAGGCATGAAATCAAAAATACAACTCCTGCAAAAATCCAAAGAAAATGTGAATAAAACCATGACCAATCACCTTGAAGGTACAATCCCCATGATATCGCAATACAAATACTACTTATAACAAGTCCTATTCCCCACCATTTGCTTTCCGGTCTTTTTTCATTGGCATGTATAGCTTGCCTTATATCTCCTATATTTTTATCCTCTAACCAAGTTAAAATACCTAAAAACACAATACCAGCAACAATTATGCTTACATAGAATGTTCTCTTTACTGGTTCCACGCCTATATTTTGCAGTGCAATATTAGCTGTGGTGCAATAACTTATAATATTAACAGCAACCTCGGATAGAATTTTTCCAATCATCAGCCCCGCTAAAAATGAAACACACCAATTTGTTAGATATTCTATCCCCAGCATTATCAAGAATCGTTTTCTTCTCATCCCCAATGTAAGATACATGCTATAATCTTGAACACGAAGCCATATATAATTTTTAAATGCTATAAACATCATAAATATTGAAACTAATGTAATAATTCCACAAGATACTAATAAATCCCATTGAATATCATAAAAAAGAAGATACGTTCTTTGATCGTATGTTGCCGAATTTGTAAATATATCTAGCGCACTCCAGAAAAAATATATCATAGATACCGTTAAGATATTACACAAACTATATACTATATATTTATCAAAATTTTTTTTGTAATTTTTTAAAATAATCTTTATAAACATTTTTATTCCCTTTTAGTCAAACAGAATTAGCAGGGACAATATGCCCCTGCTAAAAACTGTTATTTAGTTATAATCCCGGTAGTAAGTGGCTTCATATTTAAAGTTCCAATACAAGAACTTGTACATTTGCCAACGCAATTAAATAAACTACAGCCTTTTTTTTCAGTTCTTTCTTGTGTAGACACCACTTTATTCTTTTTTTCATAACGTCCCATACAGCCTCCTCCTTTCTTCATATTTCATATATTATAATTATAAATATGACATTTTAATTTTCTTTCAAAATACATCCCTCTTCACAATTTACATATAACTTTTCTTCGCAATTATATACCAACTTATATTTTTGTGTCATATCGTCCCACCATCGTAAATATTCTTTCTCAACTTTTTCAAATTCCACACAACATTTGAAAAACATAGGTGTATTTTGGTCTAATATTTTCTTTAAATTAAATAATGCATTCTTTTTTTCTACTAGAATATTAATCGTTTGTTTTTCTTCCTCTAGCAATTCACATAAAATAACCATAACACATTCCACCTTATTACATATAATACCCTGTGTACATTCCCTCTTTTTTCAATTTGAGAATTGGATCTTCACATATTTCATTTTTTAAATGATTTGAAAAATCTATAACTTCCGCTAATTTTTTTTGCAACTTATATGATGCCTGTCTTTCAATTTGGGCTTTCATGCACTGATATGATGGAGAAACATTTACTTCATATGTTTCTTTTTTATTCAAAAATTTGCAATTCTCACATTGAAAAGCACTACACATATTACATAATGGCATGTGGGACTGCTTTAACAATTGACTATTTTTAATTTCTATACCGGTCTCAGGAGTCCCTATTGCTCTATCTCCTTCTTTATAAAATGCTGGACAAATATAAAATTTCCCATCTGCTGCATAGGTAACTTGAGTATCTCCTGCTGGACATCCTTCATGTTCATTAATAAATAACAAATCGGTTATGACATTTATTTCTTTTAAAATATTTTCCTGTAGATATATTTTTTCTAAAAGCTCTACACAATTCGATAATTGATTTTGATATTCTTGCAGCAAAATTTTTGAAGAAAGATCCGTAATGTTAATATTAACTCTATCACCAACTTTTAATACTTTTTCTACAGAACTATATAATTGCAAGATTTCAGTTTCTTTTATATTTAAAATTATACTTTCTTGATAAGGTATATTTTGTAAGCTCTCTAAATTTTTTACGTTCACAATTATTTCATATTCGTAAAATGGCATATCTTTTTTGTAAGCTGTTATGGGGATTCTATGTAATATTTCATAATTGTTATATTCTATATATTCTGACTCCTTCATCTCTTTTGAATGTATAAATATCGGACGCATAAAATGCTCTTCTGCGTACCGAAGACCTTTTTCAATTTCTGATCGACTCATTGTCTTTGTTAGCCCTTCTTCATTCCTATAAGAGCATGTTGTTATAAAATTATCACTCAAAAGAAAAACCAATTCTTGTTTCCAGTAAAAACCTTCTCTTTTAATCCCCTTTTCATGAAATAATCTCGCATAATAATAATTTAATGCTCTCACACGTGCCTTGTGCATCTTACATATGTATTTGGCTTTCTGAAAGTTAGTTTCCGTATCTGCTTCATCATAATTAAAACCTTGACAAAATTCACATCCTTTTGCCACTGGACAATTAAGACATTCTTCATCACACTGGTATTTATACATTGCTAACAAAAATGGTCTTATTTTTTCATAATCTATGCCGTCTTTTACGTTTCCAATAACATATCCTTTTCGATGATTCAAAGAATAATCATAATAACGAATACATGGATAAAGATCACCTCTAGCATTTACTGCTACCATTTTCCCTGCCCCGCAACTAGTAGAATTCATATCTTCTTTTTCATAAGGCAATCCCACACTATCCAAAAACAGTGTACAATAGTAATCGTTATACAAATCATGCTCTAAAATATAATCCCCTAACAAGCGGATTTGCTCTTCAAATATTCTGTCATCTCCCTCTTTCCACACATTTTCATATACAACATTAGCAGCAACTTCTGTGATACCTTCTTTCCACAGATTAATGATACTATCCTTCAAGTATTTAAGATCTTCACTTGCAAAAGTTACTTTTGTGAAACCGGGAAACTGTTTCATCCATAATTTCAAATTTTTGTGTATAATATCGTATGAACCGCTACCATCAGGAAAAACTCTATGTAAATCATGTTTTTCTTTAATTCCATCTATTGTAATACCTATCGAAATTTTCCCCTCATTTTTCTCTATCAATTTTTGAACACTAGGTTCTGAGTAATTAACACCATTTGTAGTAATACTAATTCTATAATTCCAATACCAATCGTCTTCTAATTCAAAAGTTCTAATTTTAAAATAATCACAAATATCATCAATCAATTTTGCTTCCAATAAAGGTTCTCCACCAATAAACTCCAAAATAACTGCCTTTTCTCTTTTGAAAGTTTTAGAAGTCATAATGTAGTCAATAAACTGCTTTGCCACTTCTATTGGCATTGATTTACCCTTAGATTTATGTGTAATATAACAATATTTACAACGCAAATTACAATCTTCTGTGACAATAAACGTCAGCGTTTGTGCTTCTCCATTCCCCCATTCATCCTTATATTTTCCTATTTTATATTTTTCCCTATTCATATGATTCCCCCATTTCCATATGAGCTATTCTCTATATTCTCAATTTTATATCTATTTATTTTCATCTTCAATTATTTGACCATGGTTCATCATAATTTAGGACATCATTTTTTATAAAATAGTAAATTACTTCTCCATAGCCTTTCATGAGTCCTATATTTATTGATTCTTGAGGAAGTATTTTTATATTTTTTACTCTATTAAAATGCTTTATGTGTAATAGTTTTTCTATATATTACTGTTCAAAACTTATAACTTCATTATGAAGATCTGCTTTTGACAAACTTTTTCTATTAATTCATTTATAATATCCTAATCTAAAAATTACTATAAATTGTATCCATAATAGAAACAAGCGCTTAGTTTCAATGGACATTAAACTCGCCCCAAAACTAAACGCTTATATTAATTACCATTTCAAGTTTTTGACCTTGATTTCACATAATTTAGGATATGATTTTCACTAAATAATATACAATTCCTCCGTATCCATTCATAAATCCTGGGTTTATCACTTCTTGCGGTAGTAAATTGCAGCCTTGGGGAATATTAGTATAATTCTCCTCAGCCTCATAATCTTTTATTTTATCCTCTACCAACTTTAATATCCACAAATTTCCACAAGTTCCATGACACAAACTCCAACTATCTCTTTTCCAATATTTTTTCAGTGTCTTATATGCTCGGTTAATATCCTTTGCAAACCTCTCTTTCCACAACTTATCATCTGCCAATTCATTACAGTATAGTCTCGAAAGTAATATTCCTGCAGCTCCATGACACCATGCCACTGCTCCGACTCCTCCTCCACACTTTTCGGTATTTCTTACATCTACCCAATTGCCAATATCCACATCATATAATGATTCTTCATATTCCCATATTTCTTCTGCCAATTGTTTGTATTTTTCTTTTCCTGTCTTCTTCCATAACGTAAAGACTGGCATAAGAATTCCTGCATTTCCATGTGCCATTCCAGACATAGGTGGTATATCTTCTTTAATTCTCCACCCTATCCCCAGTTTTTGCTTTTCTCCATGTGTCTCCAGACAAGAAATCGCATCTTCTGCTATCGTTAAATATTTATTTTTTTTGGTAACTTCATATAATTTTAATAGAACTTGTGCCGCACCAGCATTCCCTGAAAGCAGATCATACTTTTGGCTTTTATCAATAAGTTGTTCCACAATCGTGGAATGTTCTTCCGCATAATAGAGATACTGCTTGTCTTTACTTTGTTGATATAAAATTAAATATGTATAGATAATAGAACTTTCTCCATCATACATTCCAATTAAATTTGATTGAATACTATCAAGAGATTGTCTTCCTCCCTCTGTATATGCAAATAACATATTTTTTAATGTTTTGTATATTTCTATTATTCTCTGTTCTCTCCTAGACTGATTAAGCTCATAAAATATTAATAGCATACCGGCTAATCCGTTATATAAATACATATTCATGGGGGTCATATGCCAAACCATATTCTTTTCTGCATTGAAATTAATCTGGCACCAGCTAACTTCTGTTTTATCATCATTCCAAATAGCTTCTTCTATTAATCGATCTATCAAATGATTTACACTTGAACTTATATCCTCCCTTTCCCTATTATGACTCTTTATACTATCTACAGCGTAAACTTTATTTTCATAATTATCTCTATTTTCAGGAGTTAATTCCAAAGCTGTCTGTATATATCTTTCTTGTACAATCATATCTTTTTCACTTAATTGATCAATTTTATTTAACAAAAAAGTAATCGGTATGCTGTCGAAATAATCCTTCCATATTTTCCCAGTACCTGAATACAAATTCTTTGAATCCAAATAATATTCAAAATACGGAATATCTCCTTGTAACAGACTTTGAATTTCATCTTCAACAATTGTCTTTTTATCAACTCCCCGTCCTTTCCACATAGACATCAAGAAAATTTCACGTTCTGCGCCGTCTTGTAATAACGAAGGATGATAAGAACTCGATAGAGTCATACCATATCTTTGAGTATCAGAAAATAGGAATCTACTTTTTAAGCCTGTCATTAATTTTACTTGCCTTTTAAATTCCTCTCTATTTTCTATAACATACCTATATGCTACTGAAAATCCATTCAATAATTCTGATTCATATTTTACCGGAGGACAAAACTCTCCTCGTAATTTCACTCTATTCTCCTTTAGAGTTGCTTGAGGATAATCGTAGCCTATACGCATATTGGATGTTTTGGGATTCATAACCACAGGAGTCTTAAATGGATAAGTAGCTTCGTTTCCTCCACTCATTCCACTTACATCTATTCCGTTCCCCCCTTTATCCCACATAAATGTTGGGAGCAATCCCGTAGATAAAACCGACTGCTGTAAATGATAATAAACTTCGTCCTCAGCAGTTTTCCGTTTCCCAGAATTAAAACCACCTACTAATGTCTCTAAATCAATTAACACAGGATATTCTCCAGAAGCAATTATATTTTCACAATGCAAATCATGTGTTCCTAAAAAATACGCCAAAAATAATTGTGTTCCTAGCCGCTTATAATAATTACAGATCTCCTCTTTAGATTCACATTCCCTATATTTCACTATAGAACACCAGCTATAGCTTTCATGTGTTAAAATCTCATAGTTTAATTGTGTTATCCCTATCCCTTGATCAATCCACTGTAGCAAAGACATAAATGCCTTTTCATTTTCCATGCTATGTGGCTTGTATAATATTTTTATTTTTTTATCTATTTCTATTTTAACAACTTGACGTCCTTTCTGATGAACATCTGAATAACTAGTTGTAATATTTGTAATTCTTGAAATTTGATTTTCAGGACAAAAATGTTCTGCAATTTCTTTCTTATCATTACAGAAATGTTCTATAATCTCTTTATAGAAACAGACACTATTGTTAATTCTGTCTTCTACGCACCGACACAACACAGGATATTTTTCCATTAAATTTATAATCTCTGTTGGGTTGCACATATTCTCTGTACAGAAATACTCATATTCTTCTTTTTCATCTTTTCCATGTAGCTTATCTGCCATTTTATAATCTTGCATTTCTACAATCAAAGTTCTCATACATATTGCTTGTAATTGTTCCGCTAAATAGTACTTAAAGTCATCATAAATATTCAACTCAAAAAAATCTTCCAAGCCTTGTAGCTCATTTTTCAAGTTGTCTATTCCAAACTCCACAAAAAACGCATAAAATGGTTCAAAAGCCACTCTTTCTTTCAATATTTCCTCTGTGTCAGAAGGAAACTCGATACATTTCTTTGATAAATATTGCAAAATTTCACTTTCTTTAATATCTACTGATAAACTATAATCTCCATTTTTCAAATAGCTTAAAACATTTGCATTTTGATTGCATATTTCTTTTAAAAGTTTTTCACCTAATATATCCATCCAATATTCAGATCGTTTAAAATTTAAATATATATCCTCTTTTCCGTTTCTTATATACACTCTCTCACTGAGATATGTAGCTTTCTTCCGCATCTTAAACACCTCGCATTTTAACCAAAAAACAGATGCGCATAATAATATCGCATCTGTTTCCCCCTTAGCAACAATAAATTGTTAAAAATGAAGTACATCCCATCGTATGTGTAGCAGCATACAACTCTTTGTCTACATCTCTACTTGATAGTTTTTCCAATTCTACTAATTCTTCGTGTAAGTTTCCACCACATCTTTCTATTTGTTCGTTTTTCATAACTGATTTCCTTTCTTAATAGTTATAATGCAAAATCTCCATCATCAAAAAAAACGATGCTTGTCAAAAAGCTATTTTCTTTTATCTGATAAGAATATGCGCCATCATGTTTATTGACAATCTGTTGTACATTTTTCAGTCCATAGCCGTGTACCTCCTGTGACATTTTATCAGAAAGAAGTTCCCCCCTCCTTTCTTTCGGAACTTCTTCTATACTATTTTCTATTTCAATAGATAATAGTTCATGGTGTTTTTTCAGACTGATATGAATCCATTTTTCATTCTTCTGCATTTTTTCACAAGCTTCTATTGCATTATCTAATAAATTTCCAAATAAAGAAATTGTTTCTCGATTATCTAATACAAATCGCGGAATTACCTCTGTTTCTATTTCTACTTGAATTTGTCTTTCTTCAGCGTATATTTTTTTTGAATTTAATATCATATCGACAATTGCATTTCCAGTCCATACCCTACTAGAATCCTCAAATAAATCCTCACTTATTACTTCCAAATATTTATGAAGTTTTCCCCACTGCTGTTCCTTTTCATATTTTTGAAGTAGCAAAAAATGGTTTCTCATATCGTGAATTACCTGACGAGTTTTCATCACTTCAATATAACGTTCTTCTAATAATTGCTCTCTTAAAAGAATGGCATCTTTTTCTTGTTTCATATGACGATATTTTAAAGCAAAAAACTCTAAAAGAACTATTATAACGGCAGTTGTTACCAATCCTAAACTGGCACTAATTCCTTTTTGTTCTCTGTCTCCAATAACCATCTCATCCAAAATATATTGATACTTTATTAGCAAAATGAATAAAATTATCCCTACCCCCATAATAAAACGATTACATCGCTCTGCAAGTTCATACATATTCCCCAGTCTTTTTTTCAAGAAATAAATACCTATGCAAACAACCATTCTAGATAAGAAATAAACCCCTTCTCTCTTCCATGTCGTCATATAGAGGTATACGCCACTTATAAATTCTTTCCCCAAAATGTCATAACTAATAAATGCTAATGCCATATCAAAAATAGCAATAAGTGAAAAATATAAGATAATTACCCCCGCACATAGCACTTTCTTTCTTCTATTAAGAAAAATACATATAATAATTATTATTATATTAGTCAATACAAATATAGGACTTGAAAAAAAAGCAATTAACCTATTTAAACCTAATAAAAAGCCAACACAAATCATTGTACACCACATAATAATTTTATCCGCATTTTTTCTGTGCTGGTCATCAATTACCGTAATCAATAACACTTGATAACACATCCAAATTTCCCAAATTGAAGTCGCTACCGATATGCCCATAAGGATTAACTCATTCATTTCAATAATCTCCAGTACTCTGCGATCTTTTCTTTTACCTGTAAACTTTGCACACGACTAACTTCAATTTCTTCTCCATTATCCATATAGATAGTATTTCCTCTTAACCTCTTCACATGATTGACATTTACAACATGCGCACGATCCGCCAAAATAAATCCATTGTTTTTTATTTTTTCAAAAACTTGATTTAAAGATAGTCTTGCTGTATACATTCCATCCGCTGTAACATACTCCGCATATTTAGAACCTTTGATTTTCTTTATGTATATAATTTCTTTATAATAAATTTTCTTTATATCCCTGCTATTTCCAATCCAAAAAAATTCAGAATTTTCCTTTTTAATTCGTGCAACTACTTTATCAACTAATGCAGGTAATCTTTCTTGCATATCTTTTTTCAAAATATATTGATATGCTTCTATGATATAACTTTCCGAAGCAAATTCTGAGTAAGAGGTTAAGAAAACAAGGTACACTTCTGGATTCATTTGTCTTACTTTTCTTCCTAACTCTAATCCACTAATTCCCGGAAGTTCAATATCTGTAATAACCAGTTCATAAGCTTTAGCTGCAAGGAAATAATCTTCAGCAGAGAAATAACTATCAACTTTTATTTCTTCTTTATGATTAGTGACTGATGTGATAACTCGGCATATTTCCTCTTGTATAATTTTTTCGTCTTCAATAGTTGCAATTCTAATCATGTTGTATCTCCTTAAGCATATAATATTTACTCTTATTCATATCTTGAAGAATTGCCTCATCTTTTGTCACATACAGAATAAAAGTTTTTTCCCATAACGTATTCTCTTCACATTCTTCTATTGCTTTCCCGCAATGATAAATATATTTTCCATATTCTTTATCCTGAACTTTCTTTATAATATCTGCAACTGCATCATTAATTTTCATTGATTGAAAATATGGGTTCCATTTCCCTAATAAACGATTCACATTAGCCTTGGTTAAAGCGATTTTTTTATATTCCCACTCTCTTTTAGGAAAAATGTCCGCTCTGTTCAGTTGTAAATACTCCAATACTATATTAAATTCCCTTTCTCCTGTTTCATATGGATAACCTAATTCTAAATATGCATATATATGCCACATTGCTTTCTCTAGATATAAATTCTCTTTCGTAGTCTCATATTGTTTACATAACCAAACAATACTTTTCAATAAAATTCTGCTACTATTTAATCCCAATGATTCAATATTATAAACTGCAAGAATAATGGCTTTTACTTCGACTTTATTATAAAACATTCAACCGTACCTCCTTTTCCTTAATAGTACAGTCGTGTTTACTATTTGTAAATAGTTTGCGTATATGTAAATTCATTTCTATTACTATTATTGTTACAATATATAACAAAGAAAGGAGATGAATACCATTATGAAAACAGGACAACGTATTCAAGAAATTCGCAAAGCTCAAGGTATTACTCAAAATCAACTTGCCGAAAAACTTCATGTTTCTCCTAGTTTTATAAGTCGTATTGAAAATGGTTCTTCTTCTCTCACCGTAGATTTTGCCTGTGAAATTGCAGATGCACTTCATGTGGCTCGTCAAGAAATTTTCTGCGATCTTTTAATTAATTATCAAACAGAAGAAGCTGATTCTATTTCTCAAAAAATCGAAATTAATATCAAAAAATTTCCAACGCAAAAGCAAGATGAAATTCTTGCTGTCATAGAATTCCTTGCTTCACGCTTATCTTGATTGTATCATATTAATATTTTTTTGCATTACATTTTCCATGAAATATATGTTTTTAGGACATGGATTTATTCATATTTGTAAGATTTCTATTATAAGGTTCCTATATACTATATATAAGACACTTTAATTGAATTTTACTAACGCTATCAATCTAGGAAAGAAAAATATTCTTTCCTAGATTGTTTTAGTATATTGGAACTCCATAACCATAAATAGAAGACTTTCCGATACTGTAACTTCTCCGGTTGACTGCATTACTGCTGTTCCCTTCAATGGTATGCACAACGCCATTCACCGTACTTTCCACGATTCCCACATGATCGATACTTCCATCATTTCCCCAGTCAAAGAAAATGAAATCTCCCGCCGCCGGGGTATAACTTCCATCTTGAAATTGTCCGTTGTTTCGGAACCAGTTTACACCGTCATCACACTTGGCAAACTTCGGTATCACACCGCTTTCAATATAGCCGCATTGATCGGCACACCATGATGCAAAACAAGCACACCATTCCACCCGGCTGCCAAATCCAAACCATCTCCAATATGTCTCTCCACCATTTCCTTCTTGTGACAGAGCCACTTGTACAATCGCTTGACTTCCTGCTCCGGTCGGAGTCCGTCCAAATGGATAATACCGCAATACATGTGGTACATACTGCTTGTCCCCATAACTGTTCCATCCCAGCTTCTTTGCCATCATGTCGGAAAATTCGATAACATTTGCTGCGGTATACCCTCCGTCTTTTTCTTTCGCCCAAGGGATATAACCATTTCCAAAATTATAGCCCTGAAGCGCTAGCTTAATGCGTTCCATATCCACCGGATGTTCCACTTCTGCGCTGACCAGACATGCTTTGATTTCCTGTACCCCACACTCAATGGAATAAGCCGGCTCGGTAATCCCATTCGGCTGTTTTGGAAACCGAGTATTAAATGCTCCTTCTGAGCTCTGCATCGGATCAAGCCCCTTTCCGCCACTCTCCTGCATCATAATTGCTTTGATCAATTCCACATATTCCCCGATTCCATATTGTGTAGCATATTGACGGATTAATGGCTCATATGCCTGTACCTCCGTACTGACAGAAAACACCGTATTAGAATCTCCTCCACCCACCATACAAATCACACCGCCAAACAGAATCACAATCACCAAAATCAGCACTGCAATCCATCCTCCTGCTAAGAGTGCAGTCACAAGTGCCTTCGTACCAGCAATGATTGCCCTGACAGCCGCTAATGTGGCTTTGCCAGTTACCTTTGCAGTCTGCGCTGCGGTTCTCGCCGCCTGTTTAGCCGCCTCCGCTGCTGCCTGTGCCATCCGTTTCGCGTGAACTGCGGCAGCCCGACTTGTCTTTACCGTATTATGAATCGTCTGTTCTGTATTTTTTATCGTCCGGCTGGCAGTTTTCACCGTTCCTTTCCCTGTCTTCTTCTGCTTACCTCCCACAGTTTTAATCGTCTTTTGTCCAGTCTCTACAGTTTTAATAGTGGAATTCCGGAGCTTTCCTGCGGAAATCCGTTTCTTTTTTGCCAACTCCTGACCTGCTTTTCGCAGTTTTGCTTGCGGCTGATAGAAGGTGTCCTTAGACACCTTCCTCGTTACTCTTTGACGCCATACTCCTCCACTCTGCTCTCGCACCTGATGCAGTGCCTCGGACACACTTTGTTCTGCCCCGGCTGCAATCTTATTCTCCGCATCTTCCACAGGTGTTGCCGCCGCTTCTCTTGTCCCCTCCGCTTGTTCTTTCGTCCGCACATACGCCCGCTTTATATGCTCCGTACTTGTCACCACTTTATCTAACGCCTTAATGTCTTTCTGGACTTTGCGCGTCTTAATCTCCTTACTCATAATACTACCGCGCTTCCATTCGTAGACACGTTTTCCCTGCATTAAATTCCCGACAAAATTCTGGGTACTTCAATCGGATTGCTTCAAAGAAATAAGGCGCATATCCACAATCAAAAAGCTCATACGGTGTCGATAACATTTCCGATCCTTTCTCGCTGTACCCATTCCATAAATTAAAGGCAAGCCGAGTAATCCGCATACTTCCGCTTGTCTGCCATCCCTCATGCAATGCCCCCGGATTGATACAATCTTCCTGAAAAGAAAATAACCGTTTCACATTGTCTCTTGTCATATCCGAAATTCCAACGCAATAGAAAAATGCCTGATGATAACTGTCTTTTTTCTTCACCTCATTCATCATAGTAAAGAAAAATTGTTTATGCTCTTTAGAAGCAAATCTTAATTCCATATTCTTCCCTCCGTTCTATGCCTGACGATTCCGGTTTACGCTATCTTCTCCCGGTTTGGTCGTCATCAGTTGATAAAGCTTTGTATTTTTTGGAAACTGATTCACAAACGGTACAAGGGAACTTCCATATTTAATCAATCCACATCCTGCATCTGCATTTGTGATATATCCCATCTGTTCGTTAGAAATATTGAGTAACTGTGCCAGCTTTTCCCGATCCGGTGCTGCCTGATTCAGCATCACGATATATTCACTATTGGACAACATGGTTCTTGCAAGTACAGAATCTAAAAGATAATCTACATTCTGCGTAATGGCATTCGGATAGGCATTTCTTTTACGAAATCTTCGCCACGCAGAGTTAAAAAACGCTCCAGAATACTCGTTTTCAAATACCACATGGAACTCATCTAAGAAAATATGAGTACGTTTGCCTAGCTTCCAGTTCTCTGTCACACGGTTTAGCATGGCATCCGTAATGACCAAAAGCCCCATTGTTTTCAACTGTTTCCCCAAGTCTAAAATATCATAGACCACCATCCGGTTTTTCACATCCACGTTGCTTTCATGTGCAAAAGCATCCAGACTTCCGCTTGTAAACAATTCCAACTCAAGTGCAAGATCTTGTGCCTCCCGTTCCGGCTGTTCTAATATTTTGTCTCGTAACACACAGAGTGTCGGCACATTTCCTCCCTGTTGATAATCATCATACACAGCGGCAGTACAACGATCTATGATTGATTTTTCTTTGGCGCTTACTCCTTTTTTATCCAACTGCTCAAAGAGAGATAACACAAACTCCGACTTATCAATGACCGGATTTCCACCGTCTCCATAACCTTCCACCATATCCATTGCGTTAATATGGTCTTTGCTTCCTGCCGCAATCCGGATGACTTCTCCTCCCATCGCCTCAATGAGTGAGGCGTACTCCCGCTCTGGATCACAGATTAAAATATCATCTCCAGTGGCAAGAGCAAGAAATACAATCAGCATTTTTGCGCTGAACGATTTTCCACTTCCCGGAACACCAAGCAAAAAGGAATTAGGATTCAACAGTTTCGCCTTATTACACATGATTAAATTATGGGAAATCGCATTCTCCCCACAATAAATGCCTCCCTCATCCATAATCTCCTGCACCCGGAAAGGCATCAGTACTGCAAGGCTTTCTGTTGTCAGCGTACGCACTGCATTGATTTTTCGCTGTCCAATTGGCAAGACTGTATTTAGTCCATCCATTTGCTGAAATTTCAATGTGGACATCTGACACAAATGCTGTCTTGCAATGGTCAGAAGTGTTTCCGTGTCTGCGTCCAGCTCTTTCTTTGTATCTGCGGTATGCACAATCGTTAAAATTCCAAACATCATCCTCTGGTCACGAGTAGTCAGGTCATCTAAAAATTCTTTACTTTCTTTTCGTTGCTGCTCCATATCATAAGGGACGACTGCTGAAAAATTATTGTTTGCGTTCTGCCTTCTCTGCCAGTTTGTGATATTTGTCTCCACGCCAAGCAAGCGATTTTCCACTTCCCTTACAGCCTCATCCGTTGGAACCGGAATAATGTCAATACTCAGCATCAGATTGCGATTTAATTCCGTCAATTCCGCAATCATATCGTCTTTGATGTAAGATGCATAATCCCGCAAAAACAGCACTCTTCCATAACGGTCTCCCATTTTAAAATAATCCCGCTCAAACTCAAAGCTGTCGGGACAGATAAAATCTTTAAAACTGTGTCCCTTCTTCATTGCCTGTGTCAAATCAAAGAAAAAGGCGGTTTCCTCTCCTGTTCGGTAGAAATCATGCAATGCCCGTAATCGTTCTGTCGCATCCAGTTCCACACACTTAGATCCCAGTCTTGCAAAATGACTCATCAAATCTGTTCCCACACGGGTAAAATAATTCCTCGCTTCTTCCACTGTTTTCTTATACACCGATACCGTTACATATTTTTCCTGCACCATTCGATTGGAGCCAGTTGCTTTCTCCAACAGCATTTCGTTATATTCCTCTCGGTACACATCCAATCCATCCTCCCGCATCGGAATCAGAATTGCCTTTTCAAAATCCTGCCGGTTCAATCTCCGGTTATTGATTGTAATCTTTGTGGTAGCTCCGCTGTCAAAGGAATTAAGAAGTTCACTATATTCCAAAAACATTGCCTCCTGATCTTCCCGGCTTGCCACTGCATAATTGATGTCCATAAATTTATATGTCCTGGTAAACTTATTTCGTCCCACCTGAAAGACACCGTCTACCCATATCGCTTGAATAGGTATGACCTGCTGCACACTCCTTGGTATGCGAAATTTCTCCTTATCCTGTTTAAAAATTGTCTGCAATGTCTTAATCATGTTTCTTTAATTCCTCCTTTTCCCGTGCCTCAATCTCTCCTTTTAATAGTTCGTAATACAGATTTTCTGACCGGAACACCAGCTTTTTCGGAATTAAAAATTCCGATTTAAACCATGCCCATAAAAACTGTTCTGCAGTCATTCCGTGGTATTTAAAAAAGCCCAACGCTGCAAAGGGCGCTGCCCCCAAGATACATACCCAACTTACTGTCTCCATTCCCAGATACGGGCGAAGCAGAAAGTAAAGTCCAACTGCTCCCCCACAGGCTAACACCGAAAAAAAGAACTGCCGCATAGACAGTCCGAAAAACATAGATTCCGTATAGTTTCGTATCTCCCGATTGATTTTTACTTCCAACGTTTCTTCCTCCTTTTACAATCCCATCATTTCCCGCACAACCCGGTCTGCCATCTTTACCGCGCCTACCAGTACCAGCATGTTGAAAATCAGTTCCCCGATATAACTCCACACCATCGTAACTGCCGCCGCATCTGCATCCACTACCGGAGGAGATGCCGCAAAGACAGAAAAGATAATACATGCCAGCACAATAATCGCACCTTCCAGACAAACCGCCGCATACGATTTCATAAAACTCTTTCCCACATTCTGCGTCGGCTCCCCGGCAAAAGACGCAAGAGGAACAGGCGCAATGGCAGTATACAGATACAGCCGGAAAAAGCGTCCATACACGCTCATAATCATAATGAAACTTAACACCGTAATAAACAATCCTCCGATCAGCGTTACCGCCCACAAGGGAATACTCTCAAAGAAGCCGCAGTCTTCCACTGCTGTCACAATTTCTTCCGGTAAAACCGTCTGTTGCGGCTGTCCAAATCCTGCCGCATTCATGATCGTACTCATTACACCCTGTATGATTTCAAAGAGTGCCATCATCAATTCCAGCCCATAGGTAATCACACCTTTCGCAATGGCAAAACGGATAAATAATTTCAGTGCATGTTCCGGCTTCTTTACTTCCACAAAACTTCCGCAAGTTTTTACCACTCCAACAGCAAAGAATAACACCAGCAAAGCATATCCGATTACCTGTAATGCCCCGTTAATAGCCACAATCACATTCCAGATATCACCGCCTTTGAACGTCTCTGGAGACTGTGTGATAATCTGCCAGATTTCCGCCAGCTTACTGTTCCACGTTTCCAACGCATTGACTAGTATAATCCACGCAAATTAGAAGTCTGTTTCAAATTAGCTTTTTTATGCTA